>ERZ1292633.50-Hain-H41-02um-R1-50-length-163158-cov-15_pt2 | contig 147147 bp, 131 predicted proteins | sample MGYA00564406_ERZ1292633 | MGnify/ENA primary metagenome ERZ1292633 (study PRJEB36523, sample SAMEA6512639) | groundwater metagenome | collected 2019-01-08 | study: AquaDiva: Metagenomics assemblies of 32 groundwater samples
CCGCAACAAACGCCTCGATTCGGACCGGTTGAGCCGCGCCCCACGCAGGAGTGCCCGCCTTATCCGGCCGGCGTGCATGCCCTATCCGGCCGGCGTTGTTTCTACCGCAACAAACGCCTCGATTCGGACCGGTTGAGCCGCGCCCCACGCAGGAGTGCCTGCCTGCAGGCCCCGGAATCCGGCGGCTTGTTGCGGGGTGCGCACGGGGTTGATTGCCGGGTGCGCACGGGCATCCGCGCACCGGGCATCCGCGCACCGGGCATCCGCGCACCGGGCGCCCAGACGCGATGATTAGCCAGGGTAATCCGATTGGGCCTGAGCTCGCGTCACGCTGCACCCGGAACGTCAGAATCGGTGACCCGTCACGCTCACTGACGCTCGTCCTGATTGGTCGGACTCATCAACGACGGGAGCGGGCTCCACCGTCAGGCCGGGCCCACGACTGATATAGGCCCGGTCCACGACCAGGCCGGATCCACGGCCAGGCCCGGTCCACGGCCAGGCCGGCTCCACCGTCAGGCCGCGTCCACGACTAGGCCGCGTCCACGTCCCTGGATGAGCCGTCGGTCGGTCGGGGTTCCGCGCTCGTCATCTCGGCGGCCGACATGACCTGCTGCCCGCCGTGGGCCTTGACCCGGTAGAGGGCCTTGTCGGCAGCGGCGATCAACTCGGTCGGGGTCCGTCCGTCGAAGGGGTGCGTCGCCACACCGATCGACAGGCCGACCGGAACGCTGCGGTCGGCGTCCGCGTACGGGCCGGCGAACGCGCCGAGGATTCGCTCCGCCGCCTGGAGGGCGGCCGCGGCGTCGGTATCGGGGAGGATGATCGCGAACTCGTCGCCGGCGTAGCGCGCGGCAACGTCCGATCCCCGGAGGGTCGATCGGATGCGCTCCGCCGTCCACAGCAGCACCCGGTCGCCGAACACGTGCCCGAACGTGTCGTTGATCAGCTTGAAGTCGTCGAGATCCATCATGAGCACCGACACCGGGCGCCGGGCGCGCTGCGCCCGAATGACCTCCTCCCCGAGACGTTCGTGGAGGAAGCGGTGGTTGTAGAACCCGGTCAGCGGGTCGCGATCGGCGAGGGCGCGGGCCTCCTCGTAGAGGCGGGCGTTCTCGAGGGCCATCGCTCCCTCGTTGGCCATCGTCTGGGCCAGCGCGAGCCGGCCGGCGGACCACGACGTCGACTCGATCGAGAACAACTCGACGAGGCCGATGGCCTGGCCCTTGGCCACGAGCGGCACCATCGCCAGGCTCCGCAGGCCCTCCTTCTCGAGGAGGGCGACCTCGTTGGGATCCGCGTCGGGATCGGCGGCATCGATCAACACGATCTCGCGTCGTTGCAGCGCACGGCGCGTCTGCGGGTAGCGCGAAACATCGTAGGTCGGGTCCAGGTGCTCGATGCTGGTCGGCGGGGAGTAGCCCAGCGTGTGCAGCGTCATCGTGGGACGATCCCAGTAGCTGATCGCGCACTCGTCGACGTCGAGCGCATCGGCGAGGTGCGCCGCGATGAGGTCGGCCACCTGGCGTGGGTCGAGGCTCTGGGCGAGCGCGCCGCTCATCGCGAGCAGGCGACGCAGCTCGTCGGACAGCGCGTTGCTGCGGTCGAGCAGCCGCGCGGATTCGAGCGCGGTCGCCGCCTGGTCCGCGAGGATCGAGAGGAGGCGCAGGTCGTCCGCCGAGAACTGCCTCAGTCCGAGCTTCGAGAGCGTGATCACGCCGACGGTCCTGTCGTCGTAGCGCATCGGGACGACGAGCATCGATTCGTCGACCTCATCGGTCCCCGGAATCGTCGTCCCGCGTGGATCGACGTTGGCATCGTCGACGAGCAAGGGCTCGCCGTGCTGAGCCACCCAGCCGGTGAAGCCCTCACCGAGTTTCACCCGGAGCAGCTCCAGGTCGACCCGTTCGTAGGCGCCCACGGAGCCTTCGAAGGCGATCGGGATGACATCGTCGGGCGGCTCGATCTTGTAGACGCGGGCGTTGTGGTAATCGAAGATCCGGCGCGTTTCCTCGACGATCGCCCGGCCGACCGCTTCGACGCCGTTCGCCCGGCTCATCCGGGCGGAGGCGGCCTGGACGACGGCCAGTTGGGCGGCGCGCCGTTCGGTCTGGGCGAAGAGGTCGGCGTTGTGGATGGCGATCGTGGCATGCGTCGCGAGCGCCGTCGCCAGCTCCACGTCGGCCGTTGTCCAGGCGCGCGGCAAACGGGTCGTTGCCGACAATGCGCCGATCACGCCGTCGGCGTGGATCAGCGGGACGACGAGCTCGCCGGCGAACTCGACCACGCCGTCGTAGCTCGCGTACCAGCGGGCGGCGAAGCTGTCACTGAGCACGTCCGTGCAGGCCCACGGTCGACCCGTCCGGAACACCTCGTCGTACCAGCCCTCACGGGCGCTGAAGCGCGGCAGGCGGGCTGCCTCGTCGTCGGTCAGGCCGCTCCACGCGGCCAGCTCGAGGCGATCGCCGTCGAGGATCCGGATCGAGGCCATGTCGGCGCGCAGGACGCGCGCAGCCTCCTCGACGATCATCCGCAGGATCTCGCCGCGGTCGAGCGTCCCGGTCAGCCGTCCGGAGACGTCAAGCAGTGCGTGGTAGCGCTCGATCAGGTCCGCGTCCATCGCGTCGGAGGTGGGTGGCGCATCGGGTGTGACGGGGGCGGGGGCGAGTGCCGCCTCGGGGGCGAGTGCCGCCTCGGGAGCGGTTGCCGCCTCGGGAGCGGTTGCCGCCTCGGAGGCCGTGGCGGCGATCTTCGGGCGCGCCGAACGAGGCCCACCCGGGCCAGAGTCGCCTGCAATCGTGACGGACGCGCCACGACGCCTCGCAGATGAAGCACCCACGGCGCCATCGTCGCGATCCGGACCTCTCTGGACTGCGGCCCCGATGTACCTATGGCGCAACCGAAGGTACGGGTAGGGTGGTTCATCCGCAGCTGGCCGGCCGGGTCGACGGTCCGGGGTTCCGAGCGGTATGCGGTCTCGGTCACGCCACGAGTGTGGCGACTGGGATCTGGAGCACGCCGTCCGGCCGGGCAAAACCGAAGCCAAGGGGTTATTTGGCAACAATCACAGGGGGGTATTGCGCAACGTTGTCAAGGGGGCGTCCTGCAATCTGTCCTGCAATCCTTTCACAGCAGGCCATCTCCGTGCCTCCACATCCATACCGCCCGAGCGTTGACCCGGCCGATGCGGGACGACTACACTTCGCGCCGGTCCCCCACCGCGTTGAGCCTGCCCCCGCGGGCCGAGGCAGCGGCGGACCGCCAGTCCCGCTTCGGAGAATTCACAACTCGTGGACGTCGGACCCAGTACCGGCGGCGCCAACCCGCGCCGCGACAACCTCGGTCCCGCCCGTCTCGCCTCGACGGCCCGCGACCCGCGCTAGCGGGGGCCACCGACGCGTTCCGGGTGCGGACCGGATGCGAGGTGGAACATGCTCTATCTGAGCCAGGCGATCGGTCGCCCCGTGCTCGATCCGGCGGGTGAGCCGATCGGTCGGGTCGCCGACCTCATCGTTGCCGTCGGCGATCAGTACCCACCCGTGACCGGTCTCGTCGTCAAGACGGGCCGCCGCCGCATCTTCCTGCCGTGGTCCTCCGTCGCCTCGATGGACGAGACCGGCGCCCGGCTTCGGCAGACCACCATCGACATCGACCAGTTCCACCAGCGTCCCGACGAGATCCTGCTGCACCTCGACCTCATGGACAAGCAGATCGTCGACATCGACGGTCGCAAGGTGGTCCGGGTCAACGACCTGCGCCTGGACCACATCGAGGGCCAGCTCAACCTCGTTGCGGTCGACGTGGGGGCCGCCGGACTCCTGCGCCGGATCGGCATCGAGGGTGCCTACCGCCTCATCGCGCGCAACCTCCGCCTGCCCATCCCCGAGCGCTACATCGACTGGGAGGACGTCGATCCGGTCGAGACCTCGATCGCCTCGATCAAGCTGCGGGTGCCCCACGCGGGCCTCGCCGAGATGCATCCCTCGGACCTGGCCGCGATCATCGACCAGCTGGCGCCCAAGGACCGCGCCGGCGTTCTCGCCTCACTCGACGACGAGGCGGCCGCGGATGCCATGGAGGAGATGGAACCGGAGACCCAGGTCGAGGTCCTGGAAGACCTCGAACCAGAGCGGGCCGCCGACATCCTCGAGGAGATGTCGCCCGACGACGCCGCCGACCTGATCGCCGACCTGTCCGACGCGACCAGGACCGAGATCCTTGCCCTGATGGACCACGAGGAGGCGGAGGAGGTCCGGGAGCTGCTGGCCTACCCGGAGGAATCGGCCGGCGGCATGATGACGACCGAGTTCGTCGCGGTGCCGGCCACCCTGACCGCGTCCCAGACGATCGACCGTCTCCGGGACCTGGAGCCCGACGCCGAGACCATCTATTACGTCTATGTGGTCGACGACGACAGCCGCCTCGTCGGCGTCCTGTCGCTGCGCGACCTGATCGTGGCAAAGCCCGACACGGCGATCGGGGTCGTGATGTTCGCCGAGCCGGTGGCGGTCGGGATCCTCGCCGATCCCGACGAAGTGGCCGAGCTGGTGGCCCACTACAACCTGCTGGCCGTGCCGGTCGTCGACGACTCCGGCGTGCTCGTCGGCATCGTGACCGTCGACGACGCGATGGACTCCATCCTGCCGGCCGGCTGGCGTCGACGGGTGCCCAAGCTCGCGGGTCGGTCGTAGTGGGACTCCCCGGCACCCGCCGGCGCCCGCCCTTCCAGGCACCCCGGATCGGCCTGTTCGACCGCTTCCGGGACCGTGTCGAGTCGCGCGAATTCCTGCGCCTGCGCGGTCGGTTCCGCGGTCGGCGCGGGCTCCTTGCCTTTCTCGCCGTCATGGGTCCCGGCCTGATCGCCGGAATGGCCGGCAACGACGCCGGCGGGATCGCGACCTACTCCGTCCTCGGTGCAGAGACGGGGCTGCGCCTGCTGTGGCTGTTCCCGCTGATGATGGTCATCCTCGCCGTCGTCCAGGAGATGGCGGCGCGCATGGGCGTCGTGACCGGGCAGGGCCTGTCCGACCTGATCCGCGACCGCTTCGGCGTCCGCTGGACGCTGCTCGCCATGGCCGTGCTGCTCGTCGCCAACCTCGCCCAGACGGTCGCCAACTTTGCCGGGATCGCGGCCTCGGTCGAGATCTTCGGGATGTCGCGCCTGATCGCCGTCCCACTGGTCGCCGCCGCGCTGTGGGCCTTGGTGCTCTTCTCGAGCGCCCGCACGGTCGAGCGCATCTTCATCGGGATCGTGCTGGTCTTCCTGCTCTATATCGTGTCGGCACTCATGGCCGACCCCGACTGGGATGCCGTGGGCCGGGCGCTCGTCACCCCGGACCTGCCGTTCGAACCGTCGATCCTGCTGCTGGCGGTGGCCCTGGTCGGGACGACGATCACGCCGTTCATGCAGTTCTATCTCCAGAGCGCGGTGGCGGAAAAGGAGATCGATGTCGAGGAGCTGGGCCTGGAGCAGGTCGACAGCGTGGTCGGCGCGATCTGGACCAACACCGTGGCGCTGTTCATCGTCATCGCTGTGGCTTCGACGTTGTTCGTGGCCGGGATCTCCGTGGCGACGGCGGAGGACGCCGCGCGGGCGCTGGAGCCGGTGGCCGGGCCGCTCGCGGTGGTGCTGTTCGGGGTCGGCCTGTTCGGGGCGTCCTGCCTCGCGGCGACGATCCTGCCGCTGACGACGGCGTTCGTGATCTGCGAGGCGTTCGGCTGGGAATCCGGCGTCGGCAAGCGCTGGGAGGATGCCCGCCCGTTTTACACGATCTACACGTTTGTGCTGGCCGCGGCCGCCCTGTTCGTGCTCCTGCCCGGGCTCGACCTGATCCCGCTGATCATCGCGACGCAGAACCTCCAGGCGCTGCTCCTGCCGGTCATCCTGATCATCATGGTGCTGCTCGCAAACGACGAGCGGCTCATGGGTCGCCACCGCAACGGCCGCATCCGGAACATCCTGGCGTGGGGCACGGTGGCCCTGGTGATCACGCTGGACGTCATCCTGATTGGCGTGAGCGCGCTGGAGGCCGTGGGGATCCGGCTGGGCTGAGGGCGCAGGAGACCGATCCGGCCTTTCGTGCGCCCAGCGCAACCACTCGTGCGCCAAACGCAACAAATCGCCCGAATCCCCTGGACCGTTGGGCCCGCACCGCAGCCGCGTGCGCCGGGCGCAACAAATCGCCCGAATCGCGTGGCTTGCCGGCTCAGACGTGCGGCGAAGGCGTCGGTAAGGGCCCAATAGGGGGCCGATGTGCCCGATCTGTTGTTCTGTGCGCACCCGCCAGGTCCCCCGAACGCGAGGTGCGTGTCATGACGGTTCGGCGTGAGGCAATCCACGAGGGCGACCGGACGTTGCGTCGCATGGCGACCCGGTTTGGCGACGACTTCCGGGAGCAGCGGCTCCGGATCGGGGTAACCCAGGCGGCGATCGCCCGAGCGATCGGCGTCGACCGCTCAGCAATCGCGCGGCTGGAGCGCGGCGACCCGGGCGTATCCAACACGATCCGGTCCCGTGCCTGTGCGGTTCTTGGCGCGGACTTCCGCATCGCCCTGTACCCGGAGCGGGTGCCGATGATCTTCGACGCCGCTCACGCCCGGATCGTCGAGCGGCTCCTCGCCATCCGCCATCGCCGCTGGCGACCCGTTATTGAAGCACCGGTCCCGGGGCCCGGCCGCCGGTCGGTCGACGTCAGCCTCGCTGCCGGGAACGACATCGTTCTCCTCGAGGTCGAGACGCGGGTCCGTCGCATGGAACAGCTGGCCCGCGAGCTGCACGCGAAACGGGCTGCCGTTGTGGCGGCGGTTCGGCCCCCGGTCAGCGTCCATGTCGTGCTCGTCCTGCCGCCGACGCGTCATCATCAGGCCCTGGCTCGCGAGCTGACGGCAACGGTGCGGGTGGCGTTTCCCGTTCCGTCTCCGACGCTGCGACGTGCGATTGAGTCGGCCGCCGGGCCGTGGCCCGGCGACGGGATCCTGTGGCTGCCGGGGTCGTAGCCTGAGCACACCCATCCGTTGCACCGGCTTTAGCAAGTGCGCCCGCCCACGTCGGTGGGATATCGTCGGGATTTGTGGAGGGACACTGAACGCCTTGGGCACAACGACGACCTTGCCAGCGGGAAGCGTCGACATCGCCATCGTCGGAGCCGGCATCGTCGGCCTTGCCACCGCGTATCGGTTGTTGGAGCGCCTGCCGGATCTTCGGGTGACTGTGCTCGAGAAGGAGTCCGAGATCGCGTGGCACCAGTCCGGGCACAACAGCGGCGTCGTTCACGCGGGGATCTACTACGTCCCAGGGTCGCTGAAGGCCAGGTTGTGCGCAGAGGGCAAGGCTGAGCTGGAGCGTTTTGCGGTCGCCCATGACATCCCCCTCGAGCATTGCGGCAAGCTGATCGTGGGGCTCGACGAGTCCGAGATTCCCCGGCTCGAGGCACTCCGCGAACGGGCGACGGCCAACCAGGTCCCAGGCGTCGAGATGGTCGGGCCCGAGCGGATTCGCGAGATCGAGCCGCACGCAGCCGGCGTGCGCGGCCTGTGGAGCCCGACCACCGGCATCATCGACTTCCGGCGGGTCGCGCTCGCGTACGCCGACGAGGTCCGAGCCCGCGGAGGCACCATCGTCACCGGCGCGACGGTCCAGGGGATCCGCGAATCAGGCGGGCGGCGCGTGGTCGAGACGACCGTGGGCGCGATTGACGCCCGAGCGGTGATCACCTGCGCCGGCCTGCACAGCGACCGGGTGGCCGCCCTGACAGGGGAAGCCGATCCTGCGGCGCCGCGGATCGTGCCGTTTCGCGGCGACTATTACACGCTTCGCCCGGAGGCGCGCCACCTCGTCCGTGGCCTTCTCTACCCCGTCCCCGATCCGCAGTTTCCGTTCCTGGGCGTGCACTTCACCCGGCGGATCGACGGCGAGGTCTGGGCCGGTCCGAATGCGGTCCTGGCGTTCGCCCGAGAGGGCTATCGACGGCGTGACGTCTCGGTCGGGGACCTCGTCGACGCGATCTCCTTCCCGGGGTTCCTGCGCCTGGCGGGACGTTACCCGCGGACCGGGCTCGCGGAGATGTGGCGCGATGTTTCGAAGCGAGCCTTCGTGGCCTCGCTGCGCCGGTTCATCCCCGAGATTCGCGGGTCGGACGTCACGTTCGGGCCGTCCGGCGTGCGTGCCCAGGCGGTCAATCGCGATGGGTCGCTCGCCGACGACTTCGTCCTCGACGGCGGCGCCGGCGTGCTGCACGTCAGGAATGCGCCGTCTCCGGCGGCCACGTCGTCGCTGGCGATCGGGCGAATGCTTGCCGAGACGGCCATCGAGCGGTTCGGCCTTCGTTGATGTCCGGTCGCGCGCCTTCACGCCTGCCAACCGGCCTCGATAGTGACTCTCGCGCCCGTGCGCCAATGACCTGGAAGGGTCGCGTGTAGTACGTTGGGTTCCAATGGATGCCCCTTGGCTGCGTCGGGTGAGTGACCGCGTCGCCCCTACATTGATTCAAGTCATCAAGCGGGTTCCGCCGCTCCACGCCGTTGCTATCACGATCAGGGCCTGGGTCAGGTGGAACATTTTCAGGCCCAAGCAAGAACGTCGAGAAATGTCCAGTTGGCGTCGCGCTGGCAGTCCGGTGCCTCCGCCAGACTCGTTCAAGCAGACCGTCGTCCGGAACTACGGTCGTCGGTTCCATCTGCGGACCTTCATCGAGACCGGCACATACCTCGGCGACATGGTCGAGGCCCAGCGCCGCCATCATCGGCGCGTTCTGTCGATCGAACTGGCGTCAGCTTTGTGCCGTGATGCGACGATCCGCTTCGCTAAAGCGCGCAACGTCACGATACTTGAGGGCGACAGTGGTGAGCTCCTGCCGGGGATCTTGGTAGGCATCGAGGAACCATGCCTGTTCTGGCTCGACGGCCACTACTCAGCGGGGGTGACTGCCCGGGGAACACTCGAAACCCCGATCCTGCAGGAACTTGAGACGATTTTCACGCATCCGCATGAGCACGTGATTCTCGTCGATGATGCCCGATGCTTCGGCGCCGGCGACTATCCCACTCTCGACGTGCTTCGGGAAATGACAGCGTCACGGCGCCCAGACTGGGCGATTGAAGTTGAAGACGACATCATTCGGATCCACCGGTCCGTGGCCCGGCGACGGGATCCTGTGGCTTCCGGGGTCGTAGCCCGACCCGGGCCCGAGCCCCTTCCCGGCCGTGGTCACGATGTGCGCACGAGGCAACCGTTCCCCTGATTCAGCCGGTGTCAGGCCGATGGCCGAGCGTGAACGGCGGCCGCCAGCCCCCGAATCGCCCGATTGGTTGCGCCACACGCACCTGGCGTCCGGCGGTGGGCGGGCGACGCGGAGTCAGCGTGCGGGACGGGGAGCGCGTACGAGGCGGGGTCAGCGGGCGAGGCCGGGGCCGCCGTTTGGGGGCCGGGGCCGCCGCTCTGAGGGCCGGACACCGACCCGTGGCCCCTATCAGCCGGCTTTAAACGTGACCTTGGTCCCGGTGGCGACCACCTGGACGAAGATCCGGCCGCGGACCAGGCTGATCTCCTTGCCGGCCGAGTCGTAGAACCGCGTCAGGTCGCCGGTGCTCGCCTTCTTCCACGTGCCCTCGAACGCCTTGCCGTCGCGGAACACGATGGACTTGCCCGACCCGATCTGGTCGAGGACCGGCCGCCGGTATCCGGGCTCTGACTCGGGGTCGATGGACTGGCGCATGAAGAGCACGACCACGTTGCGAGCGGTCACCCGCTTCTTGTCGACCGGGTCGACCTGGGCCGCGCCGGCCACCGACCGGAGATAGCTGTTGGTGGCCTTGTCATACGCGTAGCTGGACGCGCCTCGGTTGTACGGAACAGTGATCGACCCACTCGCGGGCCGCTGGTCGGCGGGCAGGTCGTCGGCGAAGAGGCGCGATGCGAGGCCCGAGACGACGGTCTTCGGCGCGCCCCGCCGCTCGGCGACCCGTCGGAGGTCATCCGTTGACGTATAGGCGTTGTGCGGCTTCTGCCGGGTGCTCACCCGGTGGAACGCCGACCCGCTCCCGGCGAGCGCATCGATGTCGTAGATCAGTTTGCCTGCGATGGGCGGGATCACCTTTAGCCGAGTCTTCTCGTCGCCCCCGTAGTGGGCGAAGCCGGCGCGATACTCCGCGGCCCAATAGACGAAGTACGGTCGCCCGCTCCGCACCGGTCCGACATCCGGCGCGTCCTGCTCCTGGAACACGAGCATGTAGCGATCCTCGCCGCCGTCGGCAGGGGCCTGGTACACGATCGAGGCCGCGTTGAACCCCGATTGTGGCCGGGCAACGACGTTGTCGTCGATCATCACCGCCAGGGGCAATCGTGTCGCCAGTGCCGGGTCCGTCAGGACGCCGTCGATGAGCGCGACACCGGGCACGGGGGTCGGGTCGGGGGTCGGGGTCGGCGTGGGGGTGGGCGTGGGAGTGGGTGCAGCCGCGGGAGTGGCCGCCGTGGTCGGTGATGCCGTGGCCACGGGCAACGGCAACGGCGACGTCACGGCCGTCGCCTGGCAACCGACGAGCGCGAGGGCAAGCCCCGCGACGACGATCAGGCGGCCGAATGGTGTTCGTGGGTTCATCGATCCTCCCACGAGCGCCCCGCCGTCAGGGTGCGGCGCTCGTGTCCTGTCCGTAGTAGTTACTGTCGGTTCCGAATACTTGGGTGGAGAGCTTCGCAATCTTCGCCATGTCGAGCAAGAGGTAATAAGTACCGGTGGATGTCGCCGGACGGTAAGCGTACGGCGGCCCCAGCACGATGCCCTGGTTGATCTGATCGTTCGGGATCTCCTTGCCGAGGGCGACGATCTCGTTGATCTGGTCGGCCGGGAAGTCCGTCTTGATCGTCTTTGCGGCGACCTTGAGGATGTCCGGCAGCTTCTGGAGCATCGCCGGGCTGGTCATCTTGACACGAAGGGCCCCGATGACCTGCTGCTGGCGTCGAGCGCGGGTGAAGTCGTTGTCGCCGGCGCCCTGCCGCGTGCGGACATAGGCGAGGGCGACCCGGCCGTTGAGGTGATGCTTCCCCGGCGAGAGCGTGAAGCCGTACGTCCCGTCGAACCAGTCGTAGGCAGGGTCGTTGATCCACTTTGGGTTGTTCACATCGATGCCGCCCACGAGGTTGACCATCTTCTCGAAGCCCTCGAGGTTGATCTGGGCGTAGTAGTCGATCTGGATCCCGATCAGGAAGCCGATCTCGCGGGTGAGCGTGCCCATCGGACCGTCGGGATACTTCGAGGGATTCAGCCGGGCGGTCGTCAGGAGCGAGTTGATCTTGTCGTTGTAGGTGCCGCCGGAGTACATCGGCAGGCGCGAAAGGTCGCGCGGAAGGCTCAGCATGACCGCCGTCTTGTCGACGGTATCGACGCTCACGACGAGCAGGGTGTCGGTCAGGGCGTGGTTACGGTCAAATCCCGAGTCGACGCCGGTCAGCAGGAAGGTGATCCGGTTGGTCGGGGGCCTCGGGGTTGGCTCAGGCGAAGCCGTTACCCCGGGTTCGAGCGATGGCGTCGGCTGGGGCGTGGCAGTGGCGACGGCGACCGGGGGGTCGGTTGCCCCGGGCTCATCGGCAGGGACGAAGATCTCCGAGCCGGCCTCGTAGAAGGCAAACGCGTAATAGCCGATCACGCCATGCATCGCGACCACGGCGATGAGGAGCCCGATGACGGCGCCACGCACGCTCCGCGAGGCACGCTCCGCGGCCGTCGCGAGGAGATAGACGTGGCCGATCGCACCAAGGCGCAACGCCCCGACGATCACGGTCCAGACCATGACCGCGACGGCGAACGCAGGGTCGAGGAGCTGGACGGCGAAGACCTCGACGCCGCCGAAGAGCTGCGCGCCGACGTACAGGGCGAGGACGATAGCCGGCAGCCCGAGCGCCGCGGCCCAACGCGTCTGGCGCAGGTAGGCCTGGCCCAGGCCCGGCCAGAGGAAGGACAGGATGGCCGCCACAACGGGTTGGGGCAATCGGGGACGCTGGGGCAAGCGGGTGCGCAGGGAGGTGGTCGTCACGGCGGCCGGGAGTCTAGCACAGGGTCATCTCCCGGCCGACGTAGTGTCCGGCGGACGCAGTGCCGAGGCGCAATGCCGACACGGAACAACCGCGGCCCACGAACGTCTTCCCGGCAGGGCAAAGACGCCATCTCGACGGGCGCGCGTAGAATGGCCGCGGCCCAAGTGTGGCGTCCGGGCAACGCCAAGGCGGGGAACGAGGACCGAATGTGATCAGGCGACATGCGACCGCGCTCCGAATGCTGCTGGCGATCGTCGACGCGATCGCGGCGATCGGCGTGCTCGGCGTCGCGGGTATTTACCGGTTCGGCGCCGAAGACGCATTCGATCCGTTCCTCCAGGTGATCCCCTACCCGATCGTCGCCCTGGCCATCTATGCGGCCGGGTGGCCACTGGCCCTGTGGTCGCAGGGCCTCTATCGGACCCGAGTTCGGCTGACGGCTCGCAGTGAGCTCGTCGACATCATCCGCGCGGCGCTGCTGTTCGCAGTGGTGACGCTCAGTTTCCTCTTCGTGTTCCGTCTACCCGACGTCAGCCGCGGCGTGCTGCTCATCCTGTTTCCCTCCCTGGCGTTGGCTGCCGTGGCGTCCCGGCTCTCGCTGCGCTGGCTCCTGCAACGCCTTCGTGAGCGTGGCTACAACACGAGATTCCTGCTCGTGCTGGGAACCAACGGGCGAGCCCAGGCCTTCGCCGACCTCGTCGAGGCGCACGAGACGCTCGGCGTCCGCATCCTCGGGCACCTCGACGCCGGGCATGAAGAACACACCGTCACCCGGCCGATCATCGGCCGGCTCGATGAGATCGAGCACATCCTGCACACCCAGGTGGTCGACGAGGTGGCCATCTGCCTCCCGGTCTCGGACTGGTCGCGGATCGACGACATCGCCCGCCTCTGCGAGGAGGAGGGCAAGATCGTCCGGATCCCGATGTACGTCCTTGAGCACACCCTGACGACCGGCCGAGTCGAGGAGTTCGGCGGCCTCCCGATCTACTCGCTGGTCTCGGGACCCGATCGGACGGTCGGCCTCATCGCCAAGCGCGCGCTCGACCTCGTCGGCGGGTTGGCTGCCCTGATCCTCGCTACGCTCCTGTTCGCGGTCATCGCCCTTGCGATCCGGCGAGATTCGCCGGGTCCCGTGCTGTTCCGGCAGCGACGGGTGGGCCTCCACGGCCGTTTGTTCGATGTCATCAAGTTCCGGACGATGGACGAGGGCGCGGAGGAGCGCCTCGGCGAACTCCTGCAACACAACGAGATCCGCGGCCACGCCTTCAAGGTCACCAACGATCCGCGAATCACTCGTGTGGGTCGCTGGCTCCGCCGGACCTCGCTCGACGAACTGCCCCAGGTCATCAACGTCCTGCGCGGCGAGATGAGCCTGGTCGGCCCACGGCCGCCCCTCGAGTCGGAGGTCGCCGGCTACGACGTCTGGCACCGCCGGCGGCTCTCGATGAAACCCGGCATGACCGGCCTGTGGCAGATCCGGGCGCGCCACGAGCAGGACTTCGACCGCTGGGTCGAGACGGACCTCGAGTACATCGACACGTGGACGTTCTGGCTCGATCTCAAGATCATGGCGCGGACGATCCCGGCGATGATCGGACGCGAGGGGCGCTAGAGCGTAACTGCCTTGGAGGCAGCGATGGCGAGGCGACCCGGGTTGTGTAGTCGATGTTCAAGAACGCTGTCGGCACTTCTTGAATCGCGCAATGTACCCGTAGCGTATGGGCACCAGCTCGTAGCGTCGATTGTCGAAGCTGTCGCCATTGGCGTCGACAAACGTGACCACGCCCGGGTCCGCGAACACAGGGTTTGCTAGGTCGCGAGATTATGGGCGCCCTCAAGTGGGCCCGAGGGCGGTCGTGGGCAAGGTCACTCTGAACGCGGCCTGCGGGGTATCCCACGGGGGCAGGCTCGTCGGTCGGCGGCAGGTGTCCAATTGGACCTACCGATCGACCGTCTCCCACAGTTTTCTGATCGACCTCATTTCAGAGGGGTAGCGAGTGCTGAAGCAGTTTTTCAAAGACAGCGCCGTTTACGGGGCGGCGAGCATCCTCGTCCGAAGCACCTCCCTGATCCTTGTGCCGTTCTACACGCGCGTCCTCGTCCCAGAAGATTACGGCGTCGTCGATCTCCTGGCGGTAACGACGAGCTTAATCGTCGTGACCGTGGCCCTCGAGATCGCCCAAGCGGTGGCTCGCTATTTCCCGGACACGGACGACCGGACCCAACGGATCGGGTATGCCTCAACCTCGCTCTGGTTCTCGGTCACGGCATACACGTTGTTCCTGGGGCTCACCATGGTACTGGCGGACCCCCTCAGCGCTTGGCTGCTCGGGACGGAGGATCGAGCCACGATCTTCCGCGTCGCGATGGCCGCGACATGGTTGACCGGCATCTTCTACCTCGTCCAGAGCCAGCTTCGATACTCGTTGCGCCCTCGGCGGTCGGCGGTTGCAAGCCTGGTGTTCAGCTTGACGTCATTGGGGACGACCGCGTTGTTCGTTCTCGGCCTTGGACAAGGTGTCATCGGTATCTTCTACGGTCAGGTGGTTGGCGGAATAGTCGGGCTTGTGGTCGCGCTCCGCTACTCCCGGGACGTCTACAGGCTCACTTTCGACCGAGCCAAGCTCGGCGCGATGCTCCGATTCTCGCTACCGCTGATCCCGTCCAGCGTCGGGGTCATAGTCGGGCTATACATCGACCGGCTCGCCATCAACGAACTGATGACCCTGGGTGATGTCGGCCTGTTCGGGATCGGGTACCGGCTAAGTTCGCTAACAGGCCTCCTCATGGTTGGCTTCGTAAGCGCTATGACGCCATTGATCTATGCTCACCACCGAGAACCGAGTACGCCTCGCGAATTGGCCCGTATCTTTCGCACGTTCACGGCGTTGGCTCTGACTGTATGCCTTGGCCTCGCACTCTTCGCCCGAGACATCTTGACCTTCGTGACGACGCCTGAATATGTCCCTGGCGCCGTTGTTGTCCCCCTTCTGGCGCCGGCCTTGCTCTTGTCGAACATGTACATTTTTGCGCCGGGCCTGGGGATCCTGAAGAGGACGGCGGCGATCTCGGCGATCAATATCGGCGCCGCAGTCGTTAACATCGTCCTCAACTTCGCCTTGATCCCGGTGCTAGGCATCGCCGGCGCGGCGGCGGCTACTCTCCTGAGCAGCGCCGCGGTCTTCGGCGCGAACATGGTGGCGAGCCAACGCCTGTACCCGGTTCCCCACGACTGGCGGCGACTCGGGTTGGCCGTGCTCGGTGCAGTACTCCTGTTCCTGGCCGGTCGGGACGCTCAGGTCGCAGATTCGGCCGGCATCGGACTTCGCATCGGGTTACTGATCGCCGGCGTCGGATGGTTCATCATGATCGGGCTCGTCGGGTCAGCAGACATCCGCGCGACGCTAGGGTCTCTGCGCGCGCGCTGGTGCTGAGCGTCGCGACACTACACTCGGCACAGAGATGGAGCGCGAAGCCGATGGACATCACGGTCGTTGATTACGGAGTGGGGAATCTAGGCGCCATCCCCAACATGCTCAAACGACTCGGGGCGACCGCCGAGATCACGAGCGATCCCGGTCGGATCGAGCATGCCAAGAAATTGATCCTGCCCGGTGTCGGCGCGTTTGATGCCGCCATGGCGAACCTGCGGGAGCTGGGACTGATCGAGATCCTAGATCACCAGGTCAAACGACGCCGGGTGCCAATCCTTGGGCTGTGCCTGGGCATGGAGATCCTGGCACGTTCGAGCGAGGAAGGCGTCTTGCCGGGTTTCGGATGGATCCCGAGCGAGGTCGTTCGCTTCAGGAGCGACCAAATGCTCGAGCGACCATTGCCTGTTCCGATGATGGGATGGAATTACGTTCAGGTCGTCCGGCCCAACGCGCTCGTCGCGAACCTCGGAAGCGATCCTCGTTTCTACTTCGCGCACTCGTACCACCTTGTTTGTGACGATCCCGCCGACGTTATCGGTATCACGACGTACGGGTACGACTTCCCGTCGGTGGTCGCGCGCGGGAGTGTCATGGGTGCTCAGTTCCATCCCGAGAAGAGCCACCGGTTCGGGATCAAGATCTTCGAGAACTTCCTTGGCATCTAACCGTCTGCCGATCCCCCGGGTCATTCCGTGCCTGCTCGTGGACGATGAAGGCATGGTCAAGACCACGAAATTCCGGGATCCCGACTACCTGGGTGATCCGGTCAATATCATCAATCTGTTCAATCGGTTTGAAGTCGACGAAATCGCGCTGCTCGACATCGGGGCGACGCGGGAACGACGCGGGCCGAACTTCGATCTTATCGAACGGCTAGCATCCGAATGCTGGGTTCCTCTTTCATACGGCGGCGGGATCAGGAACTTCGATGACGTGCACCGCGTGCTGAGCATCGGCGTCGAAAAAGTTGTCCTCGGGACCATCGGGGCAGATGACCCACCGCTCATCTCGCGGGCGGCATCCTCATACGGCAGCCAAGCCGTGGTGGTATCGATCGACGCCCGCGGCGGACCCGGCGGTCGTTACGAGGTCTGCGTCGAGAGCGGCACGCGGGCACTCCAGGTCGACCCCGTCGGCTACGCCCGCCAAGCCGAGGACCTTGGAGCGGGGGAGATCCTCCTCAACGCGATCCACCGGGACGGGACCATGGACGGGTACGACCTTGAGTTGATCCGCCCTGTCACGGCCGCGGTGCGCATCCCGGTGATTGCGTGCGGCGGGGCAGGTAGCCGGACCGATCTCGCCGGCCCGATCAGGAATGGGGGCGCCGCCGCAGTTGGCGCGGGCAGCATCTTCCTCTATCAGGGCCGCGCACGGGGCGTCCTCGTGAACTATCCGGAGCGGGATGAACTGGAGCGCTTGCTCTCGTGATGACCCGGCACCCTCTTAGGCGGCTGGGATCGGACGAGCAACGGCGGTCCGAAGGACGTCGGTGATCCGAACCAGGTCATCTTCGGACAGCCCCGGATACAGCGGTAGGGTCAGCGACTGCCGGAACGCACGGTAGGAATTCGGCCGCTCCCCGGGCCGCATGTCGAACGCTCGCTGGAAGTGCGGTTGAGCGTGCAGAGCGTACGTCCCGAGCGTAGTCTCGATCCCATCTGCCCGCATCCGATCGATGACTCCGTCCCGCTCGATGCGATCATCCAGCATGGTCACGAAGGATTGATAGACGTGGCCGCCCCATGATGGCTCGACAGGGGCTGCGACACCCTCAATCCCAGAAAGAAGGTCGCGGTACTGATCGGCGAGCTCCCGCTTCGTTTGGATTATCCGCTCCAACTTGCGGAACTGGGCCACCCCGACTGCAGCAAGGATGTCACTTAAGCGGTAGTTGAAGCCAGCTGCCTCGAAGGTGAACCGTCCGTCCTTGCGAGTGGCGCCGTGACTCCGAAGGAGCTTGATCCGATCGGCGAGGACGGCATCGTCCGTCGTGACCATGCCTCCCTCGCCGGTGGTGATGGCCTTGCGCGGATGGAAGCTGAAGCAACCGAGCGCGCCGAATCCGCCCACCTGACGGCCCCGGTAGCTAGCTCCGATTGCGCAGGCGGCGTCCTCCACGACTGGGATCCCATGCTCGTCGGCCACCGCCATGATCGGTTGCATGTCGGCCGCCAGACCGAAAGCATGAACGGGCATGATGGCGCGAGTCCGAGGCGTGATCCGCCTGGCCAAGTCACTCGGATCCATCGTGAAGGTGGCCAAGTCGACGTCGGTCATCACCGGACGAGCACCTTGCTGGATGACAACATTGGCCGTGGCCGGAAACGTGAAATCCGGCACGATGACCTCGTCACCCGGGCCGATCCCGAGGGCCACGAGCGATAGATGCAATGCCGTCGTCGCTGAGGTCATTGCGAAAGCGTGGCGGGTCCCGACCAATCCCGCGATCAGCTCCTCAAATTCCGCGACCTTCGGGCCCTGGGTCAAATATCCGGACTTGAGAACACCTTCGACCTCGCGCAACTCCTCATCGTCAATGAGCGGGAGTGCCAGGCGGATCGGCCGCGGCTCGCTCATCTCAAGATGGTTCCACCACGAGCGACGATCGATACCACGCGACAGTCTCCTTGAGACCGTCGACCAGCGACGTGTGCGGCTCGTACCCGATCAGATGTCGCGCAAGCTCGATCCCACCGCAGTGGCGACGCACGTCACCTGGCCGCTCAGCCTCGTACAGCACGGGGACATCCACCTCGAGGGCCGACAGCAGGTCGTGAATGAGTGCGTTGATTGTGGTTTCTCGGCCGCTCGCGACGTTCACGATGCGGCCCCGGCTCGCCTCCGTTTCGTAGATTCGGACTGCAGCGTCGGCGGTGTCCCGAACGAAGACGAAATCCCGCGTCTGCTCGCCGTCGCCAAAGACTCGGACCGGCTCGCCCCGCAGTGCGTTGCCGATCACAATCGGCAGGATCCCCGCGTAGGCACCGGCATTCTGCCGCGGTCCGTAATTGTTGAACGGACGCACGATGGCGGCGTCGATACCATACGTCTCCCGGTACGACAGCACGACATAGTCGCCGGCCAGCTTGCTCGCCGCGTAAGGGGTCGACGGCACGCACGGGTGTTCTTCATCCATAGGCACGTACCCTGCGGACCCGTACGCCTCTGAAGAGGAGAAATGGATCAGAGTCTGGTAATACCCCAACCGCAGCAGCTCACTTGGGACCGTGGCGAGCGCAACGTTGACGTCCACGGTCCAACGTGGGTTCACTAGCGACGCCGGTAGCGGCACGATTGCCAGATTGAACACGACATCGATACTCTCGGAGGCGACGATAGCCGCCATCGCATCGAAGTCGGCGGCGTCCTGACGATATACCTTCAGACTCGAGAATCTCGCGCGGGCGGCTTCGAGATTCGCCTCTTTGCCCAGAAAGAGATTGTCCACGACCACGAGCCTCGACGGGCGTTCAGCCGCGATCCGCTCGACCAGGTGGCTGCCGATGAAGCCAGCCCCGCCCGTCACCAGCACGTTCTTGCCGGCCAAGCTCTGGCGCCCGTCTCGCCCTGCGTCGATGCTCGCGTTCGGCCCGTTCACGTGCGCCTCGTGTACAGGATCTGAATGGAAGTGCCCCGGATGATGACCGCCGGTGGACTTGTCGCCCAGAGCAGACGAAAGGCCGGGAAGACGTGTCCCCACGCTGGGGTAGTATGCCATGGGCGACATCGACGCCCGCAAGGTACGCGGGATTCACCTGCGTCGGCTACGTGGAGCATTTTGTTGGTCCAGCGCGGTCCCCGCATGTGTCGTCGGTGCGTCTACGACGAGGCGGTTCCCGGAATCTCGTTTGACGCGGAGGGGGTCTGCAGCTACTGCCACCTCCACGACCAAATGGACCGGCAGTATCCGACGGGCGTCGCGGGCGACCGAATCCTGCTCGCCATCGCCGACCGCATCCGCGCCGCCGGCAAGGGCAAGAAATACGACTGCGTCGTCGGCGTGAGTGGGGGCTGCGACTCGTCCTACCTGCTCTACAAGATGGTCGAACTCGGGCTTCGCCCGCTCGCGGTCCACTTCGACAACACGTGGAACTCGCCGATCGCGACCCAAAACATCTACAACGTCCTCGAGCACCTCAAGGTGGACCTCAGCACTCTGGTCGTCAACAACAAGGAATATGACGACCTGTACCGCTCGTTCCTACTGGCCGGCCTCCGCGATGTCGAAGCGCCAACGGACATCGGGCTCGCGGCGACGCTCTACCGGGCGGCCGAAGATCACGGCGTGAAGTACATCGTCGAAGGCCACTCGTTCCGAACCGAAGGTGTCGCGCCCCTCGGCTGGATTTACATGGACGGCAAGTACATTGAGAGCGTCCATCGGCAATACGGCACGCGCCCGCTCAAGACCTACCCCAACATGTCGCTGACATCGATGCTGCGCTGGTCAACTGTCCGCAACATCCGTCGGGTCCGGCCGCTGTACTACATGGACTACCAGAAGCGCCCGGCGCAGAAACTACTCACGGAGCAGCTCGGCTGGGAGTGGTACGGCGGCCACCATCTCGAGAATCGATTCACTGCCTTTTGGCACACGTATTTCCTGCCCCGCCGGTATGGGATCGATGCCCGCCTACTCGGCCATGCCGCCCTGGTTCGGTCAGGCCAGATGACTCGCGAGGCCGCACTCTCGGACCTGACGACGCCGATCCAAGTCGACGCTGAGATCGTCGAGCTCGTGCTTAAGCGGCTGGGGTTCAGTGGGGATGAGTTCGAGGCCGTCATGAACCTCCCGCGACGCAACTACTGGGACTTCGAGACCTACAAGGAGACCTTCGAGCGCCTCCGCCCGCTCTTCTGGGTGCTCTACAAATTGGATCGCTTCCCGAAGAGCTTTTACCTCAAGTTCACCCATCCGGACCCCGCAAGGTCCGCCGTTCGCGCCGCTTCTCCCGAAGCTCAACTCGATGCAGCACCGAGTCTTCATCGGACTGACTGAGGTCGCCGGATACCTTGGCGGCCTCCGGCAGGGCTTCGAAGACCTCGGCATCCCGACACTCTACTTCGATGGATCCGCCCACCCGTTCGGGTACACGCGACCGGACGTCCTCGGGCGAGCGGGGCGAGTCGTCGATCGTCTTCGCGCGCGCCGCGATGCGGAGCGCCGTCTCGTCCCGCAGACGTTCTGGAGGGTATCGGCATCGCTGGCCCGCATGGGGCGCGCCGTCCTGAAGCTCGGACTCCTGTCGCGTGCTCTCATGACCTGCGACGCCTTCATTTTCGCCGGTGGCGAGACGTTCTTTCGTCGCCTCGATCTGGTACTGCTTCGCGCATTGGGCAAGCGGGTGATCGTCGTCTTTCTGGGCTCGGACCACCGACCACCGTATCTGAACGGTCGATGGGTGCGCAGCATGGCGGAACGTGATCTTCGGTCACACCTCGAGGAGATCCGGCTCGTCCACAACCGGGTGCGGACCGCGGAGCGGTTCGCGGATACGATCGTGGCGAGCGGCGCATCGGCACAATTCCATGTGCGTCCGTTCGCGCAATTCATCGCCGTTGGGATCCCCGCCACCTTGCCGCCGACGGAACTCGGCGATGCGTCCCGCCCGTTCTTTACTGGGTCCGGCATCCGCATCCTGCACTCGCCGTCGGATCCCATCGCGAAGGGGACGGACCTGATCCGCGCGGCGGTCAATGCGGTGCGCGACCTGGGTTACGCCATCGACTACGTTGAGTTGGTTCGGCGCCCGCACGCCGACGTCCTAGCCGCCCTGCGGGAGTGCGATCTCGTGGCCGACGAGGCCTACAGCGACGCACCGATGGCGATGTTCTCGGCCGAGGCGGCGTTCCTCGGCAAACCGGCACTCATCACAGGCTACTACGCCGCTGCTGCCGGCTCCGAGTTGCGAGTCGATGACATCCCGCCATCGATGTTCTGCCTTCCGCATGAACTCCAGGACGGCCTCCATCGGCTCGTCGCCGACGCGGGCTACCGCGAGGATCTGGGGCGGCGCGCCGAGGCCTACGTCCGAACGAGGTGGGATCCGTCGCAGGTCGCGCAAAGGTATCTGCGCATCATCGAGCGGGACGTTCCGGCGGACTGGATGGTCGACCCGCTTGCCTGCCGGTATCTCCACGGCTGGGGCATGCCCGACGGACTTCGGCGACATGCCCTCCGCGCCATCGTGAGTCAAGCTGGGCCGGAAGCGTTGTGCCTGAAGGGCCGTCCCGATCTCGAGCATCTGCTAGTGGAGGCTGTCACATGAGCCGCGACCACCAACCGGGCGCCGCGCAATCGGTCGACTCGGAGGACGATCTCCACCTCGGGCTCACCAAATTGTACAAGACGCTGAGGGCCGGGATGAATTCAGCGTGGCAGCGCGACCTGCCACTCGGCGAACTCCTCTTCGATAGGTGGGAACGAGCTCGGAGTCTCGGGTTCGGAAGTTCGAGCAGCGTCTACCATGAGTCGTATGTGTATGGCGACGTCACAGTCGGAGCGCATGCTTGGGTCGGGCCGTTCACCGTGCTGGATGGGTCCGGGGGGCTCACCATCGGGGACTATTGCGTCGTCAGCGCGGGGGTCCACATCTACTCACACGATACTGTCAGACGGGCAGTGAGCGGCGGGCAGGCGCCCATCGAACGGGCAGGGGTTCGGATCGGAGGCTACACGTACATCGGGGCCCAGAGTGTCGTGCTCAAGGGAGTAACTATCGGGGACCACTCGGTCATCGGGGCCGGATCGATCGTAAACCGTGACATCCCGCCATTCACCGTCGCGGTCGGGAGCCCCTGTCGACCGATCGGCCGAGTGCAGATCGACGATGATGGCACCGTCCGCTTCGAGTACGAGCGCCAGCAAGGGGGCTAATAAGAGTCGAATGCCGATCACCCATCTCGCACGGGCGGGGCATCGGTCACCCTTCGATCAACCACTCTGCATCGCCGGTCGTCTCCCGATCTTCGTCGGTCTGTCGGCTCGTCGCTGCACGGCGAGGTCGAGGGCCCGGGCGACAGCGGCTGCCGTGCGTCGGCGCGTGAACCGTTGGAGCACCTCGTCGGGCACACGCTGCTCGGCTCCGGACGCCCATCCATCGTAGAGCCGAACTAGCGCGTCCCGGATGGCCTCCGGGTCGTCGGGGTCCGCAACCTCCCCGGCATTCGCAGCGGTGACGATTTCGATCGCCGGTCCGGGCGGCGCCAGCATCAGCACGGGCCGTCGAAGCGCCAGGTACTCGAAGAGCTTGCTGGTCAACGCCGAGCCTCCGGCCTCGGCCGTCGAGCTGATGCCGAGCAGAACCGCCGCATCCGCTGCCTTCGCCAATGCATCCCGGTGGGAGAGGATCCCATCGACCGTGACACGCTCGGCACCGACCGTCCGAATCGCCGCGCCGATCGCCCAGTCCGGGACACTCCCGATCAGCCGGATCCGGACATCACGGCGCAACTCGGATCGAACAATTGATGCGCGCTCGACGGCCTCAAGGAATGGCCCTGGCCCGCGCCGATGGGTCATCGAGCCCATGTACGTGATCTCGAACGTTCGAGCCGGTGGGCGGTCAGCCGGCAGATCGTCGGGGTCGAAGCCGTTCATCGCGACGTGCAGGCGGTCCGGGTCGACGGCGAAGGCCAAGCCGATCTCGCGGGCGGCAGCATCACTAACCACCGTGATGACCTCAGCCTGCCGAAGAATCCGTCGCTCGAGAGCGACCGCAAGCAAGCGGGATGGGCCCCGGCTGTCGTAAAAGGGGCTGGTCGTCCAGTTGTCCCGATAGTCGGCCACCCAGGCGACGGAGTGACGATACGCCGCCCACAAACCCACCAAGTGGGTGGAAAAGGGCGGAGCTGAGGTCAGGATGGCATCGAAGCCACCGATGACCCGGCCAACCGCTCGGGCTGCTGGAGCAGCCCACAGGATCCCCGAGTCGGGAATGAGCAGTCGGCCCAGCCTGCTTGGGGGCGCCGACTGGACCGTGCCATGGGTGGCCCACCGGTCGGGATGGATCGTTCGCGCGAAGAGTCGCGGTATGCGGTGAACGTCGAGATCAGCTGGCAGATCTTCTGCCAGTCGCTCGTCCCTCTGGAATGCGTGATCGGCTGGAGCGGTCACGACCGTGACCTGCCAACCGAAGGCAGGAAGGTACTTGACCAGCTTTGCGATGCGGATAGCTGGGGCGCCTCCACCAGGGGGGAACTCACGCGCGACGATTAGCACCCGACGCAGGCCGCGGTCCTGGCTTGGGTCTGTCACGGTGGGTCGGTCCCCGACACGGATACCCCGTAGCGGGCCACATCAATCGTCAAACCGACCGCCTTGAGATCCGGGGGTGATGTCTGTCTGGAAGCGATCCAACGATAGCAGCACGGGCATCGACACGTCCGGAGCAGCAGGTGTCCGCTCACCCAACATGCACGTGCTGTGGAGGGCGGAATCTGGGCGGACGGCAGGGCCGGGGGACTCGCCACCCGCTCCTCGCCCTCTAGCCTTGGCGGCGCGCCCGCTGGTCGCGCCGGTTGCGCTGGTCACGCCTGGGCGGCACGTTTGCCAGGACGTGCGCCAGCGCCCGTCCGGCACTGGCCCTCATGACCGTGGAGTGATGCCGTGCTTCGGGCGTGTCGTAGCGCACTGCAGCGAGTACGGCGCGGGCGGCCAAGCCGACCGCCATGATCCCAGCTGCAACCCGCGCTCGGACCGGACCGTTCCGCCGCCGGACGACGTCAAGGGTGCCGTCCACCCAGCGGGTCGAGATACCCGGCTGGCTACCCCCCATCTCGTGCCGCGCGGTCGCGCTCGGATCGAGCCAGACTTCCCACCCTTCAGCAGTCAGTCGGATCCCGAGATCTACGTCCTCGCCGTAGAGGAAGAAAGTGGGATCGAAGCCGCCGACAGCCCGGATCGCCTTTGGCCGTACCAGTAGCACCGCGGCACCACACCAGTCGACCTTGATGGGCGCCGCTGCAGGCCCGCGAGTTACGAAGAAACCGCGCCACCCTCCCCACGGGAGCACCATGTTCAGAAGGAGGAAGTGGCCCGCGAGGGACCGCAATCCCGGCGCCATACCAGCGTTCTCGCTACGGGTTTGCGAGCCCGCGACGATCCGGGCGCCCACGGCGGCCGCCTCGCGATGATCGTCGAGGAAAGCGACAAGGCGGCCGAGGGCCCCGGGATCGAGGGCCGCGTCAGGGTTGAGCAGTAACCAGAGGTCACCGGAGGCATGATCGAACGCCTGGTTACACGCCGTGCCGAAGCCAAGGTTGGTTCGGTTCTCGATCACGATGGCCTCCGGGTACGCGGATCTCACCAGCGCGACGGATCGGTCCGGCGACGCGTTGTCGACGACGACGATCTCGAGACTGAAACCGGCATGAGTCGCGGCCGCCAAGGCGGAGTCGAGGGCCGCTCTCACCTGCCCCTCGCTGCGGTACGTGACCGTGATTACGGACACCCGCCTCGGCGCGGCAGTCGGGGGGACGACTAGCCGAGGCCGGTCCGGGCGACGGGCCACCGTGGTCCGGGGCACTCCAACTCCGGCTTCGGCGTCGGTCAAGCCTCTCTCCAGGCCGGCCAGCGATAGGCGAGCCCGACTGCAGCCCCGATGAGGATCCAGTTCGAAGCGAAACGAAGCGCGTCGGTCATCAAATAGGACATCAGCATGATCGCGAGGCTGACAGTAAAAGCGAGCGCCACTGGGGCGACGCGCCAGCGGAGCAGATGGGCGACCGTGCCGGCGACGAACAGCAGGAACCCGGCCAGACCGATCAGGCCTGCGTCGTAGAGGATCGTGAAAGGGAGCATACCCAGATAGTCCGACCGGAAGCTCTGGCTCGGATCGGCATGGCGCTGTCCGAATGAGTTCGCGCCCAGGCCGATCCATGGGCTAGCCGGGAGGTCAGCCAAGGACTGCCGGAGCCGAACGAGCCGGAACTCGACGTTACTGGTGTCGCCAAGATCGACCGGGAGGAGCCCGGACGGCGATCGCGACGGCGATGCATACGACTCCGTCGGGCCTGGTGCCGGCGTCGACGGGATCTTCGCCGTGCCGAGCGCCGACGTGGGTGGGGCCGGTAGGACGGCCACACCACGCTCAGAATTGCGCTCTGCGAGCGGACCGGGCCTCACGGAGGAGGTCGCGACATTTACCAGAGCACCCGATCCAACGCCGACGACGAGCGCCAAGGTGGCGATCGCGAACCGAGGGAGCCAGCGCCTAACGCGCGCTCGGTCCCGCCAGAGGAGCAGCCCAAGGTAGATTATGACGCCTAGGCTGAGCGCAGCGAAGACCGTCCGAGTAAGGGCGAGCCAGACCCCGAGGCCGAGGACCCCAATTACGGCCAAGTCCACGCGGCGCCCCGAGCCGAGGTATCGCGAAATCGCAAGCGGGATCGCGATGGCTGTGCCGCTTGCGAAGATATTGGCCTCCCACGCAAGACCGGTCGCGCGGAAACCGTAGTCGGTGCCGGACCGCACGTATCCGCCCCAGTCCACACCCAGCAGCCTTCCCGAGGCGGCGGCGAGAACGACGATCCCAACGTGGACAGTGGCCGCCAGCAGGATCGCGCCAATGACAGCTTCATGGCGCGCGGCTCTCGCGGCCAGGACCGCGCCAACCCCACCTGCGATGAACGAGATCCCGAGCCAGATAACGATGCGAAGACTCGCGCCGGGTTCGGGAGCCACGAATGCACTCGCCGCCGCTGCCGCGGCCAGCCAGGTCACTAGGCCGAGGACCAATAACCAGTACCGGCGGACGAGCTGCTCCAACAGCTCGCGGCTCGTGACCAGCATGTAGCCAGCTAGGAAGAGGATCGATGGCTGCTCCACGCGAATGTTGACCGATGCGATCTCGACGGTCGGTCGGGACGACAGCGCGAGGAACATTACGATTGCGAGGGTAACGACCGGCGTGTCGCGCCAGCGGATCACAAGGACCAGTCCGCCGAATGCGAGAATGGATCCAAGGATCTGATAGCTGGGGAGGGATGCCGTGGCGATCAAGACAGTGGACGCGGCGACGATCAGGGCGACGATCGGTAGGGTAGGCCATCGACCTGGGATGGGATCGCCGGACGCTGGGACGCTGGGAGCAACGAATGGAATCGACCACATCGCGAGCTATCGTACAGGCACATGAGGTCGCGTTAGGATGGGAGTACGTGGACCTTCCGCCGGGCGCTCCGGGACGGTGCGGGTCGTGGCAGTGGCTGCGTGGCTGCTCGCCCTCATCGCTACCCTGGGCTCGGCAGGCAGCAACCAAATCTTGGGCACCGTCGACGCCGCGCAGTATGACCAGTCTGAACTTCGCCTGGTCGAGTGCTACGTCGACCTGGCAGGAGATCGCCCCGAGTGTCCATACATCAAGCCGATGCTGACCGGTGCGTCGCTGCCGATCGCGAACGGGCGGCGGGATCCGGGACAGGTTGCGGCGGATGCCCTGTTCGACGGTGGAGCAGCGCTGATCGGCGCTGCTGACCGGCTCGTTGCGACGCAGCGTTACGGTGCCTGGCTCTACTATGATCGGGTCCAGCTGAGGGACTCGACACTGGAAGCGCCGTGGACCAGCGCGTCCGCGCAGGGGCTCGGGATTTCGGTCCTCGCCCGAGCTTGGGCAAAGACCGGCGACACTCGCTACCTCGACGCTCTGATCCCCGCGGTACAGGCGATGCCCCTGACACAAGATGGCTGGCCGGAGGGCCTACCCGATGGCTCTCATGTCCTAGTCGGTGGTCTGAACGGCCTGTTGGGGCTGTGGGACGCTTGGCGCGTCACAAGGGACCCGGAGACCTTGGCGCGCTTCGACCGCGGCGTCGCCTGGCTCGAGGCGAACATCCACCGATACGACCGCGACTTTGTGGTCCTCTACGCACTCGGCCCTCATGCCGATCCGACGTCTGCCACACTGCGTGACTACTCCATCGCGCAGCTGTTCGTAATCGCCGCGATGTCAAGGAGTGACTCCTTGGGCGCCGTCGCCCGGGGATGGCAATGGCGATCGAGCAATCCCGGCGCGTTCCGGCTCAACCTCTACCTCCACGCGGTAGCCCGGGGACCGGCGTCATGGTTCCTCGCGGCTCTGACGATGGTGCTCGCATTCTCGTGGGTCCTGCGCCGACGCCGTCACCGGTCAGCCCCTCGCTCGTGGGCGTGAGGTAAAGCGGGAATGGCCTTCCTGTGCTGTAACGGGTCAGCCAACGATGGTGCGTGGGCTTCTGGATGCTGAGGTTGTCGAGGACGATTGGATCTCGAGCACGCCGCTATAGCGATGGGCCCGGCGATGATCTGATTGCCTTCGCGGTCTCGGTCTACGCATATCTGGCGACGATCGGACTTCGGACCATCGGGTTAGGATGGCCAGGATCGGTCCGATCTCGCCGCGCCTGTTCAATGAGCTGTGGCGGATGCAGCCGGTGCCTCGGTCGATCGTGCGGCTCCGCTACGATGAGAGCGAATGATCCAGCAGCGCCGTGACTGGGACGAGATCGGGCGGCTCGACCCCCTGTGGGCCATCCTCTCGGATCCCGCGAATCGATACGGGCGGTGGGACATCGGCGAGTTCCTCGAGACCGGTCGAAGGGAGATTGACGCGGCCCTGGAGACTGGGCGTCGCTGGAGCCTGCCGGGGAGCCACGAACGCGCACTCGACTTCGGATGCGGGGTAGGGCGGCTGACTCGCGCCCTCGCGGAACACTTCACGAGCACGACTGGCGTGGACATCTCGGACGTCATGGTGACGCGAGCGCGGACCATGCATGCCGACGTCTCCGGGTGTGCCTTCGAAGTCCTGGGGGCTAGCGGTCTGGCCTCATTTCCCGACCAGAGTTTCGACTGCATCTATTCGCGGATCGTGCTCCAGCACATCCCGGACCGTCGGACAACCGAGGAGAACCTGCGCGAATTCGTGCGACTGCTCGCCGACGATGGCCTGCTCGTGTTCCAGCTTCCATCCTCCATACCTCTCCGTCGCCGCTTCCAGGTCAGACCTGCCCTGTACGCGATGCTGCGGCTCCTGCGCATCCCGGAGGGATTCCTCTACCGTCGGCTAGGGCTGCACCCGATCCGGATGCGCGCGATTCCCGAGGCGGACGTCGTCCGCCTCCTGGCGGCCGCCGGGGCAGTCACTCTCGACGTCGAGCGCACGGAGTTGGAGGCAACCGGGATCCAGGACCGGACCTATTGGGCCACGAGATCCCGATAGACCGCTGCGTGGAGCGCTGCGCTACGCTCCCATGTGAAGGTCGCAGCCCGCGCCAGCCCCCGGCCGCGAAGCTCGGCCGCGCCGTGCCCGTCCTCGGCGATCTGCCGGATCGCACCCGCAAGGGCCTTAACGTCGTGCGGGTCCACGATGAGAGCCCCGTTCCCGGCTACTTCGGGCAGCGAGCCGCCCGTCGACGTGATCACAGGCGTTCCGCATGCCATGGCCTCAACCACCGGCAGGCCGAAGCCCTCATAGATCGACGGGTAAACGAAGACGTCGGAGCGGCGATACTCGGCCGCGAGGGCGTCGTCGTCCAGCCAGCCGACAATCTCAGTCTGGACGGATGATGCCAGGCGATCGCGGATCTCCGCCGCTTGGTGACCGTCCGGTCCGACAACGCGCAACTGGACCGGGATTTCGCGGCCGACGATCGTCAAGGCGTCGAGCAGCCTGAAGAGATTCTTTCGGGGCTGGAGCGTGCCCACGGCGAGGACCCGGAGCGGCCGATCCCCCGGGTACGGCGCCCACGCGGATTCGTCCGCGGGCCGGAATCGGTCGCTAACGCCATTCGGGATTGCGACGACCCGGTCCTCTGGGAGCCGGTACACCTCGACCAGGTCGCGGCGCGATGTCTCGGAGACTGTGACGACCCTGGACGCTGCCCGGGCGGAGGCCCGGATGAGCAGCCGGTCACGCACGAATGCTCGACGACTGAAGAACTCGGGAAAGCGTTCGAACGAGATGTCGTGGACGGTGAGGACCGTGGGTCGTCCGGTCGCCGGGGGGAGGAAGTACACCGCATGGACGATGTCGGGGCGCTCTTGCCGAGCGATGAGCGCCATCGCCCCGAGCCGTGCCAGCCCGTTCGCCGGGATCCTCCGGAGGCGGATGGGCGGAGCAAGAATGCCGGTCGGGCGCTGGCTCGCCTCGACGGCGGCGATCAGGTCCAGCTCGTCGCGACCCCGAAGCTCCCGAAGGAGTTCGCGAACGTAGGTCTCGTTGCCTGTCTGACGACGCCCAAGCTGGTGTGCGTCGAACAGCACAGTGGTCATCGGGCGCATCGATCCTGCCGCTTCGCTAGCATCAACGCCATGATGTCAGACTCAGCCACCTCGGTTCGAGGATGAGGATCGCGATCCTTGGAATCCGCGGCGTCCCAGCGAACTACGGCGGATTCGAGACGTTTGCCGAGCAGCTCGGGAAGCGCCTCGTCGCTCGTGGCCACGACGTGACCGTCTACGGTCGCAACGCCTGGGTGGCCAAGGGCACTCACACGTACCTCGGCATGCGGGTCGTCCGATTGCCAGCTCCACGCTCGAAGTACATGGAGACCGTCGTCCACTCGTTGTTGGCCGCCGCCCACGCGGCCACCCGATCGTACGACATCGTCTATATCTGCAACTCCGCCAACGTCCCGGCGGCCGCTCTCCTCATGCTCGCGCGCAAGCGAGTTGTCCTGAACGTGGACGGCCTTGAATGGCAGCGGGCGAAGTGGAATCGCCTTGGACGAGCCTATTACCGCGCATGCGCCGCTATCGCCGCGCGACTCCCGGTCCATGTCGTCACCGACGCCCGTGTGATCCAGGCGCATTACCGGAATGCGTACGGCAGAGAGACCGAGTACTTCCCCTACGGAACGGATCTTGGCACCGAACCCGACGATAAGGAGATCGCTCGGCTCGGCCTTGAGAGCGCTCGGTATGTGCTGTATGTCAGCCGGCTCGAACCGGAGAACAACGCCCACGTCGTGATCGAGGGATACGCCGGTGTCACGACCGATGTCCCACTCGCCATTGTCGGCGATGCGCCGTATGCCTCGGAGTACATCGCTGCTCTGAGGGCGACCACGGACTCGCGGGTGCGGTTCCTCGGGGCTGTGTACGGCCGAGGCTATCGTGCTCTTCGGGCGGACGCGATCCTCTATGTCCAGGCGACCGAGGTCGGCGGGACGCACCCGGCCCTCCTCGAGGCGATGGGGGCGGGCAATGCGATCGTGGCCAATGACGTTCCCGAGCATCGGGAGACACTCGGCGACGCCGGCCTCTACTACCGCGGAGCTGCCGAGCTGGCGGATCAGATTCAGGCCGTCCTGGATGACCCTGCGCTTGCCGAATCCCTACGGGTTCGCGCCCGCGACAGGGCCGAGGCGCTCTACAGTTGGGACCGCGTCACGAACGCCTACGAGGCGTGGTTTCAACACATCCTTGCCCCGCGATCAGCGGGTGCGTCCGACGAGTGATCCTGGCCATTGGATATCCCACTGGGACGCGATCACCGACCTCGCTACATCATCACCAGCCCGCCGTCGACGGCGAGCACCTGGCCCGTGATGAACGCCGCCTCGTCGCTGACGAGGAACGCAACAGCGTTGGCGATCTCATCGGTGGTCCCGAATCGGCCGAGCGGCGTGCGGCTGGTGATCTCCGCCTGGAGCGCCTCGGGCAGCCCTCCGGTCAGCTCGGTCAGGACGAAGCCGGGCGCAACCGCGTTGCAGGTGATCCCGCGCGAGGCCAACTCCCGCGCGGTCGCCTTGGTCAGCCCGATCAGGCCCGCCTTGGCCGATGAGTAATTCGCCTGGCCCGTCTGGCCGGCCTGCCCGGACACGGACGTGATGTTGACGATCCGCCCGCCCTTCGCCTTGAGCATCGGCCGAGTGACGGCCTTGATCGCATAGAACGCGCCGAACAGGTTGGTCTCGAGAACCTCACGCCAGGCGTCGACCGACATCCGCATGATGAGGTCGTCGCGGGTGATCCCGGCGTTGTTGACGAGGATGTCGACCTTGCCGAATGCGTCCAACGCGGCCTTCACGAGCGCATCCGCCGATGCCGGGTCGGTGGCATCGCCCTGGACGGCCAGCGCTCGCCGCCCGAGCGCCTCGATCTCGCCGACGGCGGACGCCGCCGCAGCCTCGTTGCCGCGATAGCTGAGACAGATGTCCGCGCCCTGGGCCGCGAGGCGCAGGGCAATCGCCCGGCCGATCCCGCGGGAACCACCCGTGACGACGGCGCTCTTCCCGGTCAGGTCGATCATCGGTCAGCCTCTCCCTTGATGTCGTTGCATCCTACGGCGGCTCTGTCACGCCGATGACGAGCAGCTGCGGCGGCCACAGGTCCGGGGGCCCTTGCCGCGAGTACACCGCGAACGGATAACTCGTCCACGCCCCCAGGAAACGCTCCTCCTCGATCGAGGGCACGACCGAGTACTCGACGACAAGGGACGGACCTTCGTCCGCACGCATGACGATCGCCCGTTGCGTGAATTCCTCGGCCTCCGGGTGGCCGACATCGTTGAGGAAGCGGGCCAGCCAGATGGTGGCAGTGAACTCTCCAGGGGACGAATCAACGATGGCTCGCAGCTCCTCCATCCCCACCCGCCGATCGCCACCGATTCCCTCGATCACGGCCTGGGTCAGACGGCGCGAGGCGTCATCCTGGATTGCCGCCGCGTCGGTGCGTGCCATGTCAATGTGACCAGCATAGGCAGCAACGATCGCTGCGGATCCATGATCGCTGGCGGCATGCATGGCCCCTCGTGCCGATGACACCACGGCGTCCCTCGTCACGGTCCGATCCGCCAGCTCCCAGTACGAGGACCTCGCAAGGGCGGGATTCGTGTACAGCGCCGCCCCATATGCCTCGAGAGCGCCTGCTCGGTCGCCTGTCGCCTCGAGAATCCGACCGACGTTGAGCTCGACCGTTGCGTTCCGCCAACCATGCCGAATGCCGATCCTGGCGAGCTCCGCCGCCCGGCCCGGATTGCCGAGGGCCAGCTCGATCGCGGCCAGCCCGAGGAGGTTCTCTGGGAGAAGGTCCACCTCGACCATTGGCCGGTACTCCTGCCGCGCCTCCTCCAGCCGGCCGAGATGCGCGAGCGCGTTTGCTCGCTCCAGCCGGTAGAGCGTGAAGTCCGGATCGGCGGCGATGGCCTCGTCGTACGAGGCGAGAGCATCGGCCCAGTCACCAGCGGCCGCCTTGACATTCGCCTCCTGCGCGATCCACATCGCCCGGTTGATCGTGAGGGTTGTCGGAGCGGAAATGAGGAGGACCGCGCCGAGCGCGATGGCGACGGGGGTCGCGAGCCTCCTTGAAACAGATGCCCGCATCAGCGATCGTTCGTCCGGGATTCCGGCGTCGGCGCCGTCCACCCAAGCGATGAGGAGGCCCGCCACGAGGGTGACACCCGGCAGGTTCATCAGGTAGTCGGGGATCTGCTGTGCGACAAGTCCGGCCAGACCAACGAGGACCGCGACGACCTGCATACGCGTCCAAACGTCGCCCCGACGGTAGACCTGGACGCTTCGCCAGAGGAAGACGGCGACCAACAGGAGGAGTGCGCCTGCGCCGAGGATCCCGACCTCGGAAATCGTCTGGAAGTAGAGGCTGTGAGCGTGGGGAACGGAGTAATTCGCCTCGCCCGGAAGGGCCTCCGCAAGCTTCAGCTGCGCCCAGGTCCCCGGGCCCGTGCCCGTCAACGGCGAGCGCTCGAACAGTTCCGTTGCGCTCCGCCAGTACCATCCCCGAAGCTCGGCGCCACTGAGCGTCAGCCGGCCCAGGACGCTCGGCGCAAGGACGACCGCCGCGATCGCGACCGCAGCGGCGCCGCCAACCGCGAGGCCTACCAGCCGAGTCGAGCCCAGACGTTCCCGCACCGACGCGAGCCTGCTCCATAGCCACGGGAGCGAAACCGCGAACGCGACGCCGGTCGCCGCCGCCAGGCCCAGGTAGCCGCCGCGGCTGCCGGTGATCACGATCGCGATGACGGCAAGTACGACAAGCCCCGCACCTGCCCACCGGCCGAACCGCTGCGTCGCGATCACCGCGCCCAATGGGGCGAGGAGCAGCAGGAACGTGGCGATGAGGTTGGGCGACCCGAAGGACAGGGCGACGAACGAGGGGCGCAGGGGTGGCGCCGTGAAGTGCCCCACGAGCCCCCACCAGCGGTTCCACTCGATCCCGACCTGGATGAGGTAGCCGACGGCGATCCCCGCGGCGAGGAAGTGGACGGTCGTTGCCACGAGGCGCCGGATCACGGGCACCCGAAGCAACGCCGTGAGCATGAGCAGGGTCAGCGCGGAGGCAACCCCGATGAGCGCGGGCTCCAGGCTCAGGCGTGGGCGCTCCGAGGCGAATACGGAAGCACCGAACGCGACCATCGCGATGGCGACCGGTCCGGCGAGCACGGTTCGCGGCCGCAGGGCTGGTCGGACGACCGCGGCACCCGCCCACAGGACCAGCAGCGCGCCGACCAGCACCTGCGTGAGCGTCCGCATCGCCGGGTTCGTGTGAAAGGCGTACCCACCGGCCACCTCGACGATGAGCGCGCTCGCGAGGACCAGGAAGGCACCGAGGACGAGCCCGGTCGTATCCCGGGGAGTGGCTTCGGGCCGGCTCAACTCCCTACGACCGCACCGACTCGTGGACCGGCGCGGGATCGCCGGGCACGACGTCGTCGAGCGGCACGTCGATCGAGCCGGGGCGGGCCATCAGCTCCGCGAGAGCCGGCGGGATCGGGTCGACCGAGTCCCAGTCCACGGGGAGGCGCACGTGAACCGCGGCCGGATCAACGGCGGCGTGCCCGCGCGGCCCGCGCGCCGGGTCGGCCGTCCATTGGATCGTGACCGCGCCCGAGGTGAACCCGGCGCCGAAGGCGACGATGACGATCCGGTCGCCCACCTTCACCCGGCCCTCGTTGACGGCCTCGGCCAGGGCGATCGGCACGGACGCGGCCGAGGTGTTGCCGTAGCGATCGAGGTTGACGTACATCTTGTCCATCGGCATGTCGAGGCCCTTGGCGACCGCTTCGACGATCCGGATGTTGGCCTGGTGCGGGATGATCAGGTCGATGTCGGACGGTTCCAGCCCGGCCTTGCGCACCGATTCGAGCGCCGTGGTGGCGAGCGTTCGCGTCGCGAACCGATAGGTCTCGCGGCCCTCCATCCGGATGTAGTGCTCGCCGCGGGCGATCGTCTCCGCCGACGGTGGGCTCTTCGCGCCGCCGGCCGGCAGCCAGATCATGTAGGCGCCCTGCGGCTCGGTCGTCATCTCGATCCCGAGGCCGCCACCGGGCGAATCGGCTGCCGACAGCACGATCGCGCCGGCACCGTCGCCGAACAGGATGCAGGTGTTGCGATCGGTGTAGTCGAGGAATCGCGTCAGCAGTTCGGCCCCGATGACGAGGACGTTGCGGGCGAGGCCGGACATGATGTAGGCGTGGGCCGTGGCATAGGCATAGACGAACCCGGAGCACGCGGCGGCCACGTCCATCGCCGCGGCCCGGGTATTGCCGATGGCCTCCTTGACGAGGGCCGCGGTCGAGGGCATCCAGTAGTCCGGGGTGAGCGTGGCGAGGAGGATGAGGTCGATGTCGTCGGGCTCGATTCCGGCGGTGTGGATCGCGCGAAGCGCGGCCACCGACGCCATCGACGCCGTGGTCTCATGGGCGGCGGCGACGCGCCGCTCGCGGATTCCGGTCCGGCTGACGATCCACTCGTCGGACGTATCGACCATCCGCTCGAGATCGGCATTGGTCAGAATGTCCGACGGGGCGTAGCTCCCCCAACCGATGACATGGGCGGCGCGGACGGCGCTCACAGTGGTTCCACCTCGATGAGCGATTGCTTGGCCTTGACGAGCTGGCCGTTCTCGGCCACGACCCGGACGACGCGTCCGGCAAGGTCCGATTTGATCTCGTTGAACAGCTTCATCGCCTCGATCAGACCGACGATCTGGCCGATCGCGACCTCGCCGCCCACCTGGACGTACGGCGCGGAACCGGGCGACGGCGCACCCCAGTAGATGCCGGTGAGTGGTGCGCGCACCGATGGGCGCGTCGCGGCCGTGTGCTCGCGTCCGGATGGATCCGCCGCGGCCGGTCCCGACGGCGAACCGCCGCCCCTGCCGCCGGCCGGTACGGGTGTCGCGGCGGGTCCCGCGGCAGAGGCGGGCACGGGCGGGGCCAGCGCCTCGGGCTTGCGCAGGATGACGGCCGTGCCGCCGACCTCCACCTCGAGCTCGGTCAGGTCGCTCTTGTCCAGCAGGGCGGCCAGGCGATCGACGAGCGCGAGCAGCGACTCGTCGCTCATGGGTCCCACCGCCGGAAGATCAGCGCGGTGTTCTGCCCGCCGAACCCGAAGGCGTTCGACAGCGCGGTCGTGACATGGTGTGCAGCGGCGACGTTCGGCGTCAGATCGAGGCCGTCCGCCGCGGGGTCCGGGTCGCGCAGGTTGATCGTGGGCGGCACGGTTCCGGTGCGGATCGTCTGGATCGTGGCGATCGCCTCGATGGCTCCGGCCGCCCCGAGCGTGTGTCCGATCATCGACTTGATGGCGGTGACCGGGACCTCGCCGGCACGCTCGCCGAGAATCGTCCGGATGGCGGCCAGCTCCGCCCTGTCGCCCTCGGGCGTCGACGTAGCGTGGGCGTTGACGTGATCCACCTCGTCCGCGGACAGGCCGGCCTTCTCGAGTGCCCGCCGTGCGGCCCGGACCGCCCCGATCCCGCCGGGGGCCGGCAGCGTGATGTGCGACGCGTCGGCCGTGGCCCCGTAGCCGACAAGCTCGGCGAGCGGCTCCGCGCCACGCGCCAGCGCGTGCTCCAGCTCCTCGAGGATGAGCGCCGCCGCGCCCTCGCCGATCACGAATCCATCGCGGCCGGCGTCGAACGGACGGGAAGCCGTCGCGGGGTCGTCATTGCGGGTGGACAGCGCCTTCATCGAGGCGAAGCCGCCGACCAGGGCCTCGTGCATCGGGGCCTCGGCGCCGCCGGCGATCATCACGTCGGCGTCGTCGCGGCGGATGGTCTCGTAGGCTTCGCCGATGGCGTGGCCGCCGGTGGCGCATGCCGAGACCGTCGTGAAGTTCGGTCCCAGCGGCCCGTAGGCGATCGCGATCTGGCCGGCGCCCACGTTGGCGATGCCCATGGGCACGAGGAACGGGCTGATTCGGCTCGGGCCGCGCTCCGCAAAGACCAGGACGTTCTCGAACATCGTGGTCACGCCGCCGATCCCGGTGCCCATGATCACCCCGGTCCGTTCCGCCAGTTCGCCGTCCATGCGATCGGGCAGCGACGCCTGGTCGAGCGCCTCGCGGGACACGACCAGCCCGAACTGGATGTAGCGGTCGGTGCGCCGCATGTCCTTCCGGTCGAGCACCCCGCTGGCGTCGAAGTCACGGACCTCGCCGGCCATCTGCGAATCGAGCCGGGACGGATCGAAGGTCTCGATCCGGCGGATCCCGGAGCGCCCGGCGACGAGGCCGTCCCAGGTCGATGCCACGTCGTTGCCGAGCGCGGTGAGCATCCCCATCCCGGTCACGACCACCCGGCGCGGTCCCGACCCGTTGGCGGTCATCGAACCAGCTTTCCGGTGCGGACCGTGGCGGCCCGATAGACGTCGCCCGGCAGTCCCCGGACCGAGATCGCGTTGGAAACGGCCATGGTGTCGTACTCGGTCCGCCGAATCTCGGCCGAGATCACGTCGCCACCGGCGGCGATCGTGACGAGCCCCCAGGACGCCGTCGGGTCGCCGTCGAAGACGTAGCCGGCCGAGCCGGCGTTGACGATCATCTTCCAGCCGAAGTCGCGCACCTCGGGGATGTGGGTGTGGCCACACGCGACCACGCGGGCGTCGGTGTGCGACAAGCGCTCGACGGTCACGCTGGCGTCGAGCGCCTGGTCGAACCCCGCGGTCTGCGACCCCGGGGATGCATGGGTCACGAGGGACAGGACTCCCTCGCCACGCAGGCGACGTTCGGCGGGAAGGCGGCGCATCCAGTCGAGGCGCTCCTCGCCGAGTGCGGCATGGGCCCATTCGGCAGCCGCCTGGAACGTCTCCGGCACGCCGTCGCTCATCCAGGGAAAGGCCGCCGAATAGTCGAAGTCGGCGACGGCGATGTCGGTGTTGCCCTGCACGACCAGGGCCCCGTCGTCCTCCAGCTCGCGAATCGCATCGACCGTCTCGGCGGGGGACGGCCCGTTGAGCACCAGGTCACCGGCGATGCAGATGGCGTCCGGCTTCTCCTTGCGCAGCGCGGCCCTGACCGCCTCGAGCGCGACGGCATTGCCGTGGATGTCGGACACGATGGCGATCCGGAGGCTCACCGGAGCACCCCCTCGCCCGGGATGATGAAGCTGATCGTGGCTTCGCAGGCCGTTTCGCCGTCCACGGAGGCCACGCCCCGGGCACGCCCGAAGCGGCTCCCGAGCTTGTCCATCGTGATCTCGAGACGAAGCACGTCGCCGGGCCGCACGACCCGCTTGAACCGACAGTCGTCGATGCCGGCGAACAGCCCGATCCGCTCCCCGAACCCGGGCTGCTTGGCGACATACACGCCCATCGTCTGGGCGAGTGCCTCCACCTGGAGCACGCCGGGCATGACCGGCAAGCCCGGGAAGTGCCCCTGGAAGAACCACTCGGTCGCGGTGACGCCCTTGATTCCCACGATCCGCTTCGCGTCGGGGTCGTACTCGACGATCCGATCGACGAGAAGGAACGGCCAGCGATGCGGGATCAACCGCTCGATCTCACCGGTCGTATGGATGATGGCGTCGGTCACAAGCTCCTCCGGTTCAGGTGTCAGGCGCCGGTACGGGCGGCGGCCGCGATGAACGCAGCGCTTCCGACCCGGTCCAGCAGGTTCGTGGTGATGCGCCCCTCGAGGAACGCGTCGCTCCCGAGGAGCGCCTTGTGGATCGAGATGTTGGTCGTCAATCCGTCGACGATCAGTTCATCGAGCGCGACACGGGAGCGCGCGATCGCGACCTCCCGGGTTGGGCCCCACACGACGAGCTTGCCCAGCAGCGAATCGTAGTACGGGGGAACCTCGTACCCGGCATACAGGTGCGAGTCCATCCGGACGCCCGGTCCGGCCGGCGCCAGGTAGCGTTCGATGATCCCGGCTCCGGGGCGGAAGTCGTGCTCCGGGTCCTCGGCGTTGATCCGGAATTCGATCGCATGGCCGCGCAGCGCGACGTCGGCCTGGGTGAACCCGAGCGGCTCGCCGGCCGCGATCCGGAGCTGGGTCGTCACGAGATCGATGCCGGTGAGCATCTCGGTCACGGGGTGCTCCACCTGGATGCGGCAGTTGATCTCGATGAAGTAGAAGTTGCCGTCCCCGTCGACCAGGAATTCGAGCGTGCCGACGTTCTCGTAGCCGGCCGCGACGACGCCACGGATCGCGCGTTCGGCCAGCTCGTTGCGGGCCGGCCCGGACAGGGCAAGCGTGGGCGACTCCTCGAGGATCTTCTGGTGCCGGCGCTGGACGGAGCAGTCCCGTTCACCGAGATGGACACCGTGCCCGAACCGGTCGACCGCCACCTGGACCTCGACATGATGGGTGTCCTCGAGCCACTTCTCGAGATACAGGGAATCGTCGCCGAAGGCCGCCCGAGCCTCCGAGCGGGCAACCTTGATCGCCGATTCGAGCTCGCGCGGCGATCGAACCATGCGCATGCCCTTGCCGCCGCCGCCGGCCGACGGCTTGATCAGCACCGGGTAGCCGATCCGCTCGGCCTCGGCGAGCGCGTGGGCATCGTCGCGGAGCATCCCGTCCGATCCGGGGATCGTCGGGAGGCCGCGATCTCCGAGCAGCTGCCGGGTGCCGGCCTTGCTGGCGAAGCGTTCGAGGACGTCGGGCGGCGGGCCCACGAACACGAGGTCGTGGGCGCGGACGACCTCGGCGAAGGTGTCGTCCTCGGACAGGAAGCCGTAGCCCGGATGAATGGCCTCGCAGCCGGTCACGACGGCCGCCGAGATGACTGCCGGCACGGACAGGTACGACCGCTTCGCCTCGGCCGGGCCGATGCAGATCGCCTCGTCGGCGAGCTGGACCGGCAGGCTGTCGCGGTCGGCCTCGCTGTAGGCCACGACGGCCTCGATCTCGAGCGTGCGGCAGGCACGCAGGATCCGAAGGGCGATTTCGCCGCGATTGGCGATGAGGACCTTGGAGAACATCAGGCCGGGTCGCGATCCGCGGGGCCGGCCCCGGTCAGCTCGATCCGCAGGAGATCCTGGCCGTATTCGACCGCGTGGCCGGCCTCGACCAGGCTCACCCCGAGGATCCCGCCGACGGGCGCCACGATCTCCTGGGGGATCCCGAGGACGTCGACGACGCCAAGGCGATCGCCGGCGCGGACCGCAGCCCCCGGCCGCAGGTCCGTCCTCGGCTGGAAGATGCCGACGGCCGGCGAGGTCGCGACGGCCCCACCGGTCACGACGGACCCACCGGTCACGATGGCCCCACCGGTCAGCGCCGCCTCCGCTCCGGACGCGGTGCCTTGCAGAGTCGCCCCGACGGGGCCCGGCATGGAGCCATTGGTCGACGGTGCGCCGACTCGAGGCGCGCGATGTCCTTCGAGCGCCCCCGGGGAATGGCCGTGGCCCGCGTGCCCCGGTTGGGCACGACCGGGGCGATCCGTGGCGGGACGCTCGGGATTCTGGGCGGCGGCCGGTCGACGCACGCGAATCCGCCAGCCGTCCTCGCGAAGTTCGACCTCACCCAACCCGGTGGCCGCCAGGCGGGCGACGAGCGTCGGGAGGAGGTCGGACGTCAGCCGATCGACGCCGGCGTGGTCCGCGTCGCGCTCAGCGGCGGTCCGCGGCCGGTCGCCGCGAGGGGCGGAGTCGCGTTCGGGCATTCGCTACACCTCCTCGCGGGCCGGCGGTTCGTCGCGCCCGCGGCCCGGTCCAGGCACCTGAACCCCGGCCGGCCAGCGGCCCGGATCAAGCAGATCGCGGACGCGGTCGGCGAGGCCACGGCTCGGCGGCGCGGCAACCGGCGCCTCGGTCGTCTCAGTGTAGGCGCCGAGGGACCGGTAGCGCCGGTAGCGAGCTTCGACGAGGGATTCGAGCGAGATCGCGCTGAGGCGATCGAGCTGTTCGATGATGATCGCCCGCAGCCGACGAGCCGTTTCCGCGTGATCCGTGTGCGCGCCGTCGCCCGGTTCGGGCACGACGAGGTCGACGACCCCCAGCGCCAGCTGGTCGGCGGCCGTCATCTTCATGGCCAGGGCCGCCGTGGGCGCCTCGTCGGCCGTCCGCCACAGGATGGCCGCACAGCCCTCCGGGCTGATCACGCTGTACACGGCGTTCTCGAGCGCGATCACGACGTCTCCGACGGCGATCGCGATGGCTCCACCCGATCCGCCCTCGCCGGTGATGATCGCCACGATCGGTGTGCGAATGCGGCTCATCAGCCCGATGGAGCGGGCGATGGCCTCGGCGATTCCGCGCTCCTCCGATTCGGGACCGGGATGGGCGCCGGGCACGTCGACGAAGGTCACGATCGGCAGCCGGAAGCGCTCCGCGAGTTCCATGACCCGGATCGCCTTGCGATACCCCTCGGGGTGGGGCATCCCGAAGTTGCGCCGGATGTTCTCGTTGGTGTCGGCGCCTTTCTGCTGGCCGACCACGACGAAGCGCCGATCCTCGATCCGGGCGAGCCCGACGACCATGGCCGCGTCGTCGCCGAAGGCACGATCGCCGTGCAGCTCGACGAACTCGTCGGCCATGGCGGCCACGAACTCGAGGGTTCGCGGGCGACGCTGGTTGCGGGCGAGCTGGACCCGCGACCAGACCGCGCGTTTCGGGTCGGCGGCATCGGACGGCGGCGCTGCCGCGGTCCGATGTTCGGCATCGCGACCGCGGCCCAGCAGTCGATCAACCACGGGGGCTCTCCTCGGACTGGCCCGTGCCGGCGGCCGGCACCGGATCGGGTTCGCCGATCATGCGGTCGGCCAGCGATGACAGGAAGGACATCGGACGGAAGAGTGTCGGGCCGCCCTCGTCGGCTCCCTCCGCGCCGGCCGGGGCCGGGACGAGGAACCGGAGCAGGGCGGCGATCTCGGCCCGTGCCTCGGCTCGCTGGACGATCCGATCGACGAATCCGTGGCTGAACAGGAACTCCGTCCGCTGGAACCCGGGCGGGAGCTCCTGGGCGATGGTGCCCGCACTCACGCGCGCACCGGCGAACCCGATCAGGGCGTTGGGCTCGGCCAGGTTCACGTCGCCGAGCACCGCGTACGAGGCGAACACGCCGCCGGTCGTCGGATCGGTCATGAGGCTGATGAACGGCAGCCCGGCGGCCCGCAGCCGCTCCACGGCCGCGACCGTCTTCGCCAGCTGCATGAGCGCCAGGGTTCCCTCCTGCATCCGCGCGCCTCCCGACGCCGACACCACGATCAAGGGCATTCGCCCGGACGTGGCGTCCTCGGCGGCACGGGTCACCTTCTCACCGACGACGGCGCCCATCGACCCGCCCATGAACCCGAAGTCCATGACGCAGATCGAGACCGTGGTCCCCTCGATGGCCCCGATCCCGCGGATCGCGGCATCGCGCATCCCGGTGGCCACCTGCGCGGCGACGACGCGATCCGGGTACGCCTTCTGATCGACGAATCCGAGCGGATCGACGCTCTGCAGACCGGCATCGAGTTCACGGAACGAACCCGGGTCCAGGAGGACCTCGAGCCGGGCGGCCGCCGACAGCCGGAAGTGGTGGTTGCACGACGGGCAGACCCGGTTCGCCTTGTCGAGCTGCTTGTTGAACAGCATCTCGCTGCAACCCGGGCAGCGCGTCCAGAGGTCGGGCGGGTAGGCGTCCTTGCGCGGCCGGAACGAGGGGAGCTTGATCGGCATCAGTCCAACCTTGCCCGGGCCGCACTGACGGCGCGGGCGGCACTGACCGCGCGGGCAGCATTGACGGCGCGGACGGCGCGCGCCATCCGCGAGGCCGCCGGATGGTTCCGTCGCCAGGCGACCCAGGCAACGCCCGCGAGCGACAGGGCGGCGGACGTGATGGCGCCGCCGATCAGCAGGGGTCGGCCGGGCCTTCGCGGGTCGTCGAAGCCGGCCAGCCCGGCGAGCAGATCGGCCGTTGCCGGGTCGACGCCGCCTCGACCGATGCCGCCCAACGGAATGACGACACCCTCGGCGCCGGCCGCCGCGGGGAACCGAAGGGATGCCGCCAGGTCGGCGAGGCGCCTGCCGAGCCGCTCCTCGAACCGGAAGGACGGGTAAAAGTGCGGCAGGTCGAGGCCCAGGCGATGCGCGGCGAAGCGGACCTCCCCATCGAGCATCGCTCCGCCCCGACCGTCACCCGGCACGGGCGCGTGCCCGGCCATCGGCGCGTGCCCGGCCACCGGCGCGTGCCCGGCCAGCAGCGATTCGAGGTAGCGATCGGTGACCAGGGCGTCGACTTCGAGCGCGTCGCGGCCCAGGAAGGTCATCGGCTCCGGCCCCGCAGGTCGCGCCCGACCGAGCGCAGGGCGCGATGGATGAGGACCCGGATGGCGCCCTCGGAGCGGCCCATGACGCCGGCGATCTCGGCGGTGCTCATCTCGTCGACGAAGCGCAGGATGAGCGCCCGGCGGCGATCGGTCGGCTGGCGCCCCACGGCCAGCCATGCCGCGCTCCCCTCCTCGCGGCGAACGGCATCCCCCTCCACGTCGAGCGGGTCGGCCACGATCGCGGCGGCCTCGATCGGCGCCGTCGGCCGCCGGCGCACGGTGCGGCGCTGGTTGGCGATGGCATTGCGGGCGATCCGGAACAGCCACACCCGGAACGTCGACGCGCCCTCGCCGTCGGCCGGCCGCGCTCGCTCCTCGAACCGGTGGATGTTGGCGAGCGCGGACAGGAACGTCCGTTCGGTGGCGTCCTCGGCGGCGTGATGATCGCCGAGCTCGTAGTACGCGAAGCTGTACACCTGTGCCAGGTACCTGCGATACAGGGCGTCGAACTGGGATGGATCCCGACGGGCGGCCTCCACGAGCGCTCGATCGCGATCGAGGTGGGCGATCCGCGGAGCGGCAGCCCCTGCCGCTCCTACCTTCCTCAATCCCGGACGGGCCACGGCGTTACACCCCGACCCGAAGATGGACGATCTCGCCGGAGAGCACCGACCGTTCGCCGCCGTGCGCGTCGGCGTCCGCGACGACCAGCGCGCCGCTGAGCGAATCGACGCCCAGCGCGTGCACGGATTCCGTCCCGCGGTCGGCGGACTGCAGCAAGACCGTGCGGCCGGTGGTGAGCTGCCGATCCGTCCAGTCGGCCGCGTCGAAGCGGCCGGCTCGCAGCGCCTGGACGCGGGCTTCGAGCCTGCCCAGGAACGCGTCGAGCAAAGTCGCGAGATCGATCGGGCGACCGCCGGACGCCTCGCGCAGCGAGGTCATCGCGACGGCAAGCTCGGGCGGGAAGTCGGCCGCGGCCCAGTCGGCGTTGATGCCGAGGCCAATCACCACTCGCGGATCATCGCCGCCGAGCCCGTCGGTCTCGCCCAGGACGCCGGCGACCTTCAGCACGACGCGGGTGGGGTTGTCGGAGATCCGCGGTCCAGCGACGGCGCCCCCTGCGACCGCGCGCCCGTCGACTGCCTCGATCACGAGGTCGTTCGGCCACTTCAGGCGAACCGCACCATCCGCCAGCTCGGCGACCTCCTCGGCCGCGTCGGCCATGGCCAGCGAGGCGATCGCCGCGAGCCGCCAGACCCGGTCCGGGGCCAGCCACACCGGTCGAAACCCGAGCGACAGGAGCAGCGCTCGCCCGGCAGGCGCCAACCAGCTCCTCCCCGACCGGCCACGCCCGGCCGTCTGCTCGTCGGCCACGGCCAGGCAGACCTCGGGTGTGCCGTCGGCGAGCCACTCCCGGACCACGTCGTTCGTCGAACCGACCGCGGCGAAACGCTGCCGACGGGCGAGGAACGGCTGGTTCGCGCTCGACGTCGGAGAATCGACCATGGGGACGGCCGTCACGAGCGCATCAACCGACCGCCGCCGCGTCGACCGGATCCGGCTTCTCGAGCTCGAAGGCCCCGTGGAGCGCGTTGAGCGCGATCTCGAGGTCGGCCTCCGCGATCATGCAGGTGATCCGGACCTCGGACGTCGAGATCATCTCGATGTTCACCCCGGCGTCGGCCAGCGTCCCGAACATCCGCGCCGCGTAGCCCGGAGCGTTGTGGAGGCCGGCCCCGACGATCGAGACCTTCGCGACCGACGCGTCGGAGGTCAGCTCGCGGGCGCCGAGTGCGCGGACGATCGGTTCGAGGGTCCGCTTCGCGCTGGCCAGCTCCACCCTCGGCACGGTGAACGACAGATCGGTCGCACCGTCGTGGCCCACGTTCTGGACGATCATGTCGATGTTGATCCCGGCCTCCGCCAGCGGGTCGAAGACGGCACGGGCAACCCCGGGCCGGTCCGGTACGGCGACCAGCGTGACCTTGGCCACGTTGCGGTCGTGGGCCAGGCCGCGGACCTTGTTGCGCTGCTCCACGAGCGGATCCTCCTTGATCAGCGTACCCGGCGCGTCCACGAACGAGCTCAGGACCTCGATGACGACGTTGTTGACCCAGCCCAGCTCGACCGCCCGGACCTGCATGACCTGGGCGCCCTGCTGGGCGAGTTCGAGCATCTCCTCGTAGCCGATCACCGCGAGGTGACGCGCCGACGGCACGAGGCGCGGGTCGGCGCTGTGGATGCCGGTGACGTCGGTGTAGATCTGGCAGCGATCGGCGGCGAGGCCGGCGGCCAGCGCGACGGCCGTGGTGTCCGAGCCGCCGCGGCCGAGCGTCGTCGTCTCGGCCAGATCGTGGCCGTCCTCGGTCGTCCCGAGGCCGCTCCGGCCCTGGAATCCGGCCACGATCACAACCTTGCCGCTGCTGACCTCCTGGCGAACGCGGCGCGGCTCCACGTTGGCGATCCGGGCACGACCGTAGCGCCCGTCCGTGGTGATCCCGGCCTGGGCGCCGGTCAGCGAGATCGCCGGGACATCGAGGGCGTGGAGAGCCATCGACAGGAGGGTCGCGCTCTGGTGCTCGCCGGTGGCGAGGAGCATGTCCATCTCGCGCGGATCCGGATCGTCGGTCACGGCGGCCGCGAGAGCGAGCAGCTCGTCGGTGGTGTCGCCCATCGCCGAGACGACGACGACCAGGTCGTTGCCGTCCGCACGGGCACGGGCAATCCGCTCGGCCACGCTGCGAATCCGCGCGGCGCTGCCGACGGACGATCCGCCGTACTTCTGAACGATGAGGGGAGCGGTCATGTCGGCCGGGATTCTAGCAGCGGCCTCCCGTGCGACCGAGCGAGCGTCTTCGGTGGGTCGCCGCGCGCCCTCGGCGGGCGGCTGGACCGCCGTCCAGCTGGGTGGCGATCACGGGCTCGACGGCCCATTCTCGACGGCCCATTCTCGACGGTCCATTCTCGACGGCCCATTCTCGACGGTCCATTCTCGACGGTCCATTCTCGACGGCCCATTCTCGACGGTCCATTGATTACGCTCGGTAATCGAAACGAGGCACAGCGAGCCTGACGGTGCGGGAAATCGGTCGTTCTCGGTGCAGCGCTGAGCGCGCAGACGTGGATCCTGATTACTCGGGCGCATATTGACTCGCGGCGCGGTTCGCCGCGTGACGACGGTCAGCGCTTGATGAGGACCAGGAACACCGCAGCCGCTACGACGACGGCGACGATGGGCAGGAGCGGTCCCGGAAGAATCGACTGACCGGCTTCGAGGATCGAGCGAAGCGTGCCGCCGATGGCATTCGAGACGTTCTGGACCCCGTCACCAACCGCGCGACCCAAGCCATCCATGGCCCGAGTCTGCGCCGGCCGGTCAAGCCGAGCGAATCACCCGGGCTCCGGCGTTGCGCGGGTTCACCACCGTCACGACTCCCGAGAGGTCGGTGTCCGCGGCAGCAGCCAGGAAGCCGGCCTCGATGCGCGCGACGCTCGCGACGGAATCAACGAAGGCGAGGATGGTCGAACCCGAGCCGGACAGACAGGCCCCGATCGCCCCGGCCGCCCGCGCGGCCTCGACGAGCCGGGGCAGCTGCGGGTAGGCGGCGGCGCGATATGGCTCGTGGAGGCGATCCACCGTGAGGAGTCGAATCAGGTCATAGCGGCGTGTTGCCAGGCCGGCGACGCCCACCGCGACCCGCCCGAGATTTGCAACGGCGTCCGCAAACGGGACGGTGTCCGGCAGCGCGCGTCGCATCTCGTCCGTCGAGAGGCGCAGGTCGGGTACGAAGAGGACGGCACGCAGGTCGCGCGGGACGTCGAAACGGATGGCTTCGACGCCGTCCTCGCCGGCGGTGGAAACGACGAACCCGCCGAGAAGCGCCGCCGCGGCGTTGTCCGGATGACCCTCGATCTCGGTCGCCAGTCGGAGCAGGGCCCGCGTGTCCAGCGGATCGCCGAGCAGGGAGTTGCCGGCGAGCAGACCCCCGACGGTCGCCGCGGCACTGGATCCGAGGCCGCGCGCGAGCGGGATCTGGTTGACCATCTCGACGCGCCAGCCGACACCCTCGGGAATCTCCCCGCGGACCTCGCGCAGGGCCGCCTCGACACCCTGGATGAACCGGTTGTCGTGGTCCTCCCCGAGCTCGCCGACGCCCTCACCCTCGACCGAGAGCTCGATCTTCCCGCGGCTCCAGCCGCGAACCTCGACCTCGACGCGGTTGACCAGGCCGAGCGCGAGCCCGAGGCAGTCATAGCCGGCCCCGAGATTGGCGGAAGAGGCCGGGGCCTCGACCGTCACCCGGCGCCCGTCGAGTTCGGCCAGCCAATGCGTCACCATCCAAGCACCTCTTGCACCTCTGCTGCGCTGATTCCTGCGTCCATGACCGCGTCGATGACCGACTCCGCCGTGGCCGGATCCTTGAGCCCGTTGCCGGTGAGGACACACACGACGATCGCTCCGGCCGGGACCGCCCCGGCCTCGGCCAGCTTGCGCACGCCGGCCAGACCGGCCGCCGACGAAGGCTCGCAGAAGATCCCCTCGTCACGCGCCAGGTCGCGGTAGGCGGCCACGATCTCGGCGTCGGTCACCGCCTCGATGCGCCCACCGGATTCGTCGCGCGCCGCCACGGCCTTGTCCCACGACGCAGGGTCGCCGATCCGGATCGCGGTGGCGATCGTGTCGGGTTCGGCGACCGGGTGGCCGAGGACGATCGGGGCCGCGCCTGCGGCCTGGAAGCCCCACATCGCCGGCAGGTCCGGAATGAGACCCGCCGCGCGATACTCGCGAAAGCCGTTCCAGTAGGCGCTGATGTTGCCGGCATTGCCGACCGGGATGGCCAGGATGTCGGGCGCGCGGCCAAGGTCGTCGCAGACCTCGAAGGCCGCCGTCTTCTGGCCCTCGAGTCGGAACGGATTGACCGAGTTCACGAGCGTGACCGGGTGGCGCTCGTCGGCGGCAAGCTCACGAACAACGCGGAGCGCGGCATCGAAGTTGCCCTGGACGGCAACGACCCGAGCGCCCGCAACGAGCGCCTGCAGGAGCTTGCCGGTGGCGATCTTGCCGGCGGGCAGGACCACGATCGTCTCGAGGCCGGCCGCCGCGCCGTACGCCGCGGCCGAAGCCGAGGTGTTCCCGGTCGAGGCGCAGATGATCGCCCGCGCCCCGCCTTCGAGGGCCTTGGCCACAGCGACGACCATGCCGCGATCCTTGAACGAACCGGTGGGATTCTGGCCCTCGACCTTGACGTGCAGGCCGGGAACGCCGAAGCGCTTGCCCAGCCGCGGCACGGCGACGAGGGGCGTGGAGCCCTCGCCGAGCGTGAGCGACGGCGTGGCGTCCGAGACGGGCAGGTACCGCCGGTAGCGGTCCATCAGGCTCTGCCGGGCGACGCTCACGCGGGGTTCACTCCACGATCGGATAGCGTGCGCCCGACGGGGCATCGAACCAGGGACCGCCCGGCGCCGACCGTCGTTCGGACGGGTCGTCGTCGCGTTCTGCGCGATTGGCCGGAGGCAGGCCCGCCCAGGTGCTGCCGAGCTCCCGGGCAATGGCCAGCAGGTCCCCGAGCACGGCGCTCGACGTCGCCGCGCCACCCGCGCCGGGGCCGCTGAACGCGACGCGGCCGATCGGTTCGGCGTCGATCTCGATCCGGTTGAGGACGCCGCCGGTCCGGCCGAACGGCGAGTCGGACGGAACGGCGGTGGGCACGACCGACGCCGTGACCCGCACGGCGCCGGGGGAGGAGGAGGCCGACGCAACGGGGGTCGCGCCGGCGGCCGCGGCGGTGGGTGGGCCGGCGGCCGCAAGGCGGGCCGCGCCGGCGGCCGAGGCGAGGAGCTTGATCGTCCAGCCCTGCTCGGCCGCGGCCGCGATGTCGGCAGCCGTCACGCCCGTGATCCCCGGAGCGCCCAGCGTACCGTCGGCCCGGAGCGACCGCTTCGGGACGCCGTCCGGATCGATCCAGCTGCCGAAGGCCAGCCGCACCAGCAGCACCAGCTTGTTCGCGGCGTCGAGCCCCTCGACGTCGCCCGATGGATCCGCTTCGGCATAGCCGGCGGCCTGCGCCGCGGCAAGGACGTCGTCGTAGGAGCGGCCCTCGTCGGCCATCGCGGTCAGGATGAAGTTCGTCGTGCCGTTGACGATGCCGCGCACGGCGGTGACGCGGTTGGCGGCGAGGTCGGTGGCGAGCGGACCGAGCACGGGGATGCCGCCGCCGACCGCGGCCTCGAATCGGAGGGAAGCGCCCGTGCGCCGAGCGATCGCCTCGAGCGCCGGCCCGTGATGGGCGATGAGGTGCTTGTTGGCGGTGACGACGGACTTGCCGGCCGCCAATGCCGCCGCGACCAGGGTATGGGCGGGCTCGTCGCCGCCCATCAGCTCAACGATGATGTCCGTGTCGGGCGAAGCGACGAGGTGGGCCGGAGCGTCGCCGACGAGGCCCGGCGGGATTCCATCGGCCCGTGCCCGTGCCCGTGCCGTGTCGCGAACCGCGACGGCAACGAGTGTCAATGCGGATCCATCGGTCGGCCGGAGCCGTTCGGGGTGCTCGAGGAACCCACGGATCACCTCCCGGCCCACGGTGCCGGCGCCGAGGACGGCGACCCGCAGCGGCCCGCTCACCCTGGCGATCTCCACGCATTCGGCATCGTCGAGATGGTAGCCGACGGCCGCCCCGCCCGGCCGCCGCGCCCGGCCGCCACCGATCGCCGGCCCCGAAGCCCGTCATATCTTCCAGCATCGAATCGGGAGGCACCCGGTGATCAACGCGTCAGGGTGATCTTGCTGATGCTCCGTGGGGTTTCCGGATCAACGCCGCGAGCGAGCGCCAGATGATACGTGAAGAGCTGGGCCGGGATGATGCTGACGATCGGCATCAGCCAGTCGGGAAGGATCGCAGCCGCATCGGCGCCCCGGTCGCCGGGAGGTCGGCCGCTCGACAGGCCGAGCACGTCGGCTCCGGCGGGCAATCCGTCGAAGCGATCCGCGAGAACCAGGAGCGTCGCCCCGAGCTCGTCGCTGAGCCGAGTCAGCAGGTTCAGCATGCCGGCCCGGGCTCTGCCGGAGGTTGCGACGGCGAGGACCGGAAGTCCCGCCTCCGCAAGCGCGATCGGCCCGTGCTGGAAGTCCGCGGCGGAGTAGGCGTCGGCGAAGAGGTACGTGAGTTCCTTGAGTTTCAGCGCCCACTCGAGTGCGGTCGCGTACTCGTAGCCGCGCCCGAGCACGATGCACGCGCGCATCTCCCGGAACGCGGCCGCCGCCCGCTCAGCCTCCCCTTCGACATCCAGGGCGCCATGCATCGCCGCCGGGACTTGGGCCAGCGTCTCGCGCGCGCCGACCACTCCCTCACGGAGGACGCTCGACAGGAGCGCGAGCGCGAGGAGTTCCGCCGTGTACGACTTGGTGGCCGCGACCGCGCGCTCGGGCCCGGCGGCGACATCGATCACCCACTGCGCGGCAACGGCGAGCGGCGACGATGGGTCGTTCGTGACGGCCACCGTCACCGCGCCCTGACGGCGACCCTCGGTGACGACCCCGACGACATCGGGTGAGCGGCCCGACTGCGAGATCCCGATCACGAGCGCGTGGCGCAGTCGAGGTCGTGCCCCGTAGATCGACAGCAGCGACGGCGCCGCCAGGGCGACCGGAAGGTCGTTCCGCGACCCGAAGATGTACTGGGCGTAGACGCCGGCGTGATCGGATGTTCCCCGACCCGCGATCAGGACGAACTCGATCGGATGCGATCGGATCGCCCTCGTGATCGCCTCGATCGGCGACGGACCCGTCTCCAGCAGCCGGGCTGCGACGTTTGGCTGCTCGAGGATTTCGTCCCTCATGCCCATCGGCGTGGCCTCATGCCCATCGGCCTGACCTCACCCCGGGTCCGCGTCGCCGTCGTGCATGCGGCCGTCGAGTGCACCCGTCGCGTGGACGATCCGGCCCGCGATGAAGGTCGCGACGATCTCGAGTTCGGGCGTGAGGAGGACCGCGTCGAAGTCGGCTCCCGGAGCGAGGACACCATGCCGATCGGTGACGCCCAGCAGCCGGGCCGGGACGCTCGTGACCGTGGCGACCGCATCGGCCAGCGACCAGCCGAGGAAGGCCCGGACATTGCGGATCCCCTGGTCGAGCTGGACCACGCTGCCGGCGAGCCGGCCATCCCCGCGTCGAGCCGCGACCCCGTCGCTGGTCACCTCGAGATCGCCGAGCGGATACCCGCCCGGCGGCATCCCCAGGCCCGCGATCCCGTCGCTGACCGTCGAGAACCGACCCCGACCGACGGCGCGCGCAGCGAGCGCGAGAACCTCCGGGGCGACGTGGGTCCCGTCGGCAACGAACCCGGCCGTCACCCGATCGTCGAGGAGAACGGCAGTGACAAGTCCCGGCTCGCGATGGTCGATGGGCGGCATCGCATTGAACACGTGTGTCGCATAGCGGATCCCGGCGTCGATTCCGGCGAGTCCCTCGGCCAGCGTCGCCGCGGTGTGGCCCGCCGAGACGACGACGCCACGCTCGGCGAGCGCACGAACGACGGCGAGCGCACCGGGCAGCTCCGGAGCGAGCGTGACCATTCGGATGCCCGTCGCGGGCGACCAGTCCGCCACGGTCCCGAGGTCGGGTAGGCGCAGGAAGCTGCTGTCGTGCACGCCACGCCTGGCCGAGGACAGGAACGGCCCCTCGAGGTGCAGCCCGACGGGCCAGGCCCCGACGAAGCCCGGTGGCGGTCCCGCCAGCAGAGCGCTCCGGGCGCGCTCCAGCATCACCGGTGACGAGGAGATGATGGTGGGCAGGAATGCCGTCACGCCGTGGCGAGGCAGCTCCGCCGCAACCTCCCAGAGCCGTTCGGGGGAGATCGTGAAGTCGACCCCGAACGCGCCGTTCACCTGGAGGTCGATGAAGCCTGCCGCGAGCACGAGCCCGGTCGCATCGAGCCGTCGAGCGCCGGGAGGGCACGGCAGCCGTTCGCCGCTGTCGATCGACTGGATCCGTCCCGCGTCGACCAGCACGACACGGGTGTCAGCCGAATCCGCCTCTCCGAGGATCGTGGCTCCATGAATGCACAGCGGCGAGCCGGGCGGCGGCGAGCCGGGCGGCGGCGAGCCGGGCGGCGGCGAGCCGGGCGGCGGCGAGCCGCTTCGCCCGCTTCGCCCGCTGCCGGTCATGCCGGCCCGCCGTTGGCGACACCGTCGCGATATGTCCGTCGCAGGCGCAGTTCGGGCTCGCCGTACTGCGGCTCCACCCGCTGCCCACCGTCCGGCTGCCAGCCCAGACGGGCATAGAAGCGCTGCGCGCCGTCGTTGGCCGCGAACACCCACAGCGTTGCGACATCCCTGCCGTCGCGGCGAAACCGGTTATCGGCCGCGGCCAGGAGTCGAGCGCCCAGGCCGTGTCCCTGCATCTCGGGATGCACGTAGAGGCTGTAGACGTGGCCCGACGCCGGCTCTTCGGGGTCCGTTCCGATCCGCACGACACCGAGGACATCGCCCGCGGCCCGCTCCACCACGAACACGACAGGATCGGCAGGCGGATCGTTCAGGGTCGGGCGCCACAGGGCGCGTGCGCTGTCGTCGTCGTACATGCCGATGACCTGTGCGGGCAGGAAGCCGGCATACGACGTGCGCCAGCAGGCCAGGAACAGCGTGGCAACGGCGTCGAGATCCTCCGGGCGTGCCTCGCGGACGGTGCCGGCGACCCTGGAGTTCACGTGGCGACCCTGGAGTTCACGTGGCCAGGGGAGCCGCCTGGCCGGCGGCGCGTGCGGCGACGTGGCAGGCAGCAGCATGGCCGGGGGCGAGCTCGAGCAGGGGAGGCTCGACCGTCCGGCAGATGTCCTCGACGAGCGGGCAGCGCGGATGGAACGGACACCCCGATGGCGGTCGCGCGGGATCCGGGACTTCTCCGCGCACGGTGGCTTCGATCGGTCGTGCGACCCGCGGGTCCGGAATCGGGACCGCGTCCCGGAGCGCGTGTGTGTAGGGGTGTCGGGGCCGGTCCAGCACGTCACTCCACGAGCCCACCTCGACGATCCGACCAAGGTACATGACCGCGACCCTGTCACTCAGATGGCGAACCATCGCGACATCGTGGCTGATGAACAGGTAGCTCAGACCGAGCTCCTCGCGGAGCCGCACGAGCAGGTTCAGGATCTCGGCCCGGACCGAGACGTCCAGGGCGGAGACCGGCTCGTCGAGGAGCAGGACCTGCGGCTCGACCGCGAGGGCCCGGGCGATGCCCACGCGTTGTCGCTGGCCGCCGGACATCTCGTGCGGATATCGCGCGGCGAATTCGAGCGGCAATCCCACCATGTCGAGCAGCTCGCCCACCCGGCGCGCGCGACCGCGTGCATCCCCGGACAGGCGGTGGACGATCAGGACCTCGTCGAGCGTGGCGCCGGCGGTGCGCCTCGGGTTCAGCGCGGAGTACGGATCCTGGAAGACCATCTGGATCCGGCGGCGCTGCTCGCGGAGTCGACTGCCGGAGAGCGCGGTCAGATCGACCCCGTTCAGCAGCACCCGACCGGAGGTGGGTTCCTCCAGGCGCACGAGCAGCTTGGCCAGGGTCGACTTGCCGCATCCGGACTCGCCCACGATGCCGAGGGTTTCGCCCGCGCCCACCGTCAGGGAGACGCCGTTCAGCGCGTTCACGACCCGATCGGCTCCGCGTACCGGGTAGACCTTGGACAGGTCGATCGCCTCGAGCGTCATGGGCGCCACTCCTCGACCGGGACCCAGCAGGCCGCACGACCGGCTGCTCGTGGTTCGAGGACGGGCCGCACGCGGCACGCCTCGCGGGCCTGAGCGCAGCGCGGGCGAAACGGACAGCCTTCGACCATCTCGGTCGGCAGCGGCGGACGGCCCGGGATCTGAACCAATGCCGGCCGGGACTGGTCCGTCGGGTTGGGCAGTGCCGCCAGCAGGCTTCGCGTGTACGGATGCTGCGGTGCGTGGAACAACTGGTCGACGGGGGCATCCTCGACGACGTGACCGGCATACATCACGACGACCCGGTCGACCATCCTGGCGACGACGCCCAGGTCGTGGGTGACCCAGATCGTGGCCATCCGCAGCTCCCGGCGGAGCTCGTTGACCAGGGCCAGGATCTGCTGCTGGATCGTCACGTCGAGGGCGGTCGTGGGCTCGTCGGCGATGAGCAGCCTGGGGCGCATGGCAAGCGCGATGGCGATCACCGCGCGCTGGCGCATCCCGCCCGAGAACTCGTGCGGATAGGACCGCGCGGTGCGCTCCGGATCGGGAATCTCCACCCGGGCCAGAAGCTCGAGCGAGCGGCGCCTCGCCTCGCTGTTCGCGACGCCATGCGCGGTCATCGCCTCGGCAACCTGCGCGCCGATGCGCATGAGCGGGTTGAGCGACGTCATCGGGTCCTGGTAGATCATCGCCATCTGGCTGCCGCGGAGCTCGCGCATCTCGCGTTCCGAGAGGGAAGTGAGGTCGTGACCGTCGAAGGCGATCCGTCCGCGCGTGATGGCCAGTGGCGGCGCCAGCAGGCGCATCAGCGCGAGCATCGTGAGCGACTTGCCCGAGCCGGTCTCCCCCACGACCGCAAGGGTCTCTCCCGGCCCAAGCTGCAGGCTCACGCCGTGAACGATCTCGAGATCGCCCCGCCGCGATCGGGCCGCGACGGCGAGGTCCTCGACCTCCAGCAGCGCGGGCCCGCCCATCAGCCGCCCATCAGCCGTCCGTCGCGGACGGCACAAGGCGCAGCGTCCGCGGTGGCGCGGCCAGCGGGGCTGGAAGCTGGAGTGATCCCACCCCCGGCACGATTGCACCCAGGATGCGCGGCGTATCCGCGCCGGTACATCCGGGCACGATGGACGGGAGCCCATGTGCCGTGTGCCACCCGATGAGGGCGAAGGCGATGGCTTCCTTCGTGTCGGTCGGGGCCCCGAACTCGGTCGATGGCCTGATCGTCACGCCGGGCAGCCGCTCGCCGAGCATCCTCATCAGGCTGGGGTTGGCGCAGCCTCCTCCGGCAACCACGAGCGTGTCGATCCCATGGCGCCGGACGTCGGTCGCGACCGTCTCCGCCGTGAGCGCCGTGAGCGTCGCGACGACGTCCTCTGCCCGGAGCCCGGGGTGGTTGGCCAGTGCGACCTGGAGATAGTCGCCGTTGAACAGTTCCTTGCCGGTCGTCCTGGGGATCGGCAGGGCGTAATACGGCTCGCGCAGCAGCTCGCCCAGCAGCTCCGCGTCGACCCGACCGGCGGCCGCGAGTCGACCGTCCTCGTCGTAGCCGAGGCGCCCTCCGCTGGACGACATCACCGCGGCGTCGATCAGCGTGTTGGCCGGACCGATGTCATAGGCGAACGGAGCCCGCGGTCCGCGCACGACCGTGATGTTCGCGATCCCGCCGAGGTTCAGCGCGGCCGGGACGCCGGGCAGATCGGCCAGCAGGAGCGTGTCCATCAGGGACACCAGCGGAGCCCCCTGCCCACCGGCCGTGATGTCGCGGATTCGCACATCGGCCACCACCGGGACGCCCGTCCGCTCGGCGATCCAGGCAGGCTGACCAAGCTGGAGCGTGCCCAGCGCCCGCTGCCCCTCGACCCAGTGGTAGACGGTCTGGCCGTGGGAGCAGATGAGGTCGGCCGGGCCTCCGCGGGAGATCGCCGCGGCGGCGGCCGCGGCGAAGGCCTGGCCGATGAGGGTGTCCAGCCGGCACACGTCGGAGAACTGCAGCCTGGCCGGAGGCAGCGTCCGCACGAGATGATCCCGCAGGAGCGGGTCGTACGGGGTCGTGGCCGTGTGGAGGACGGTTCCGTGGAGGACCCCGTCCCGCAGATCGAAGTCGACCAGCGCGACGTCGATCCCGTCGTGCGAGGTCCCGGAGATCATCCCGAGGACTCTCATGAATCAGCCTCGAGGGCCACCCGCAGCCGACCGTGGGCCGCATTCAGTCGGCGCTGCGCCTCGTCGACGTCGAGGTCCAGCCCGACGATCAGGATGGCCAGCTTCACATCGAGGCCGGCCTGCTGCAGCGCCGCCTCCGCCCGGTCCCGGTCCGCCCCGGTGACGGTCTGGACGATGCGCACCGCCCGCTCGCGCAGCTTCGTGTTCGACGCGCGCAGATCGACCATCAGGTTGCCGTATGTCTTGCCGAGCCGGACCATCGCGATCGTCGACATCATGTTGAGGACCAGCTTCTGGGCGGTGCCTGCCTTGAGCCGCGTGGACCCGGCGAGGACCTCGGGCCCGACCGGCACCTCGATCGGATACTCGGCCTCGTCGCTGAGCGGCGTCGCCAGGTTGCACGAGAGCGACACCGTGAGCGCACCTCGCAGGCGCGCCGCACGGACGGCCGCCAGAACGTAGGGCGTCCGGCCGCTGGCCGCGATTCCGACGACCGCGTCCGCCTCGGTCACGTCATGGTCCGCGATGACCTGCGACCCGGCGTCGATGTCGTCTTCTGCCCCCTCGGTCGCATTGAGCATTGCGTCCGGACCGCCGGCAATCACTCCCTGCACGAGGTCGGGGGGCGTGTTGAAGGTTGGGACGCACTCCGACGCGTCCAGCACCCCGATCCGGCCGGCGGTCCCGGCTCCGACGTAGAACAGCCTGCCGCCTCGCGCAAGCCGGTCCGTGACGGCCTCGATGGCCGGCACGATCTGGTTCATCGCCGCCCGCACGGCCGCCGGCACGGTGGCGTCGGCCTCGTTCATGAGGTTCGCCAGCTCATCGACCGAGGCGGCATCGATCTCGCCGTAGCGGGGGTCGACCTGCTCGGTGAGCATCTCGTCCATCTGGTCGAGTCCCACCTCATGGAACGAGCGCCTCATCCGCTGTCTCCAGAACGGGGGTCAAAGGCGTCACGCAGGCCATCGCCGAGCAGGTTCAGCCCGACCACGAAGGTCACGATCACGGCGCCCGGTGCGGCCATGGTCCACCAGGCCAGGTCGGCCAGCGCCTTAGCGTCGAGCACCATCGAACCCAGCGACGGCGCGGGCGGGGGCGTGCCCAGGCCCAGGAAGCTGAGCGAGGCCTCGGTGAGCACCGCCCAGGACAGCGACAGGGTGACCTGCACGATGACGATGGGCAGGATGTTCGGCAGCACGTGGCCCAGCAGGATCCGGCTCGTCGGGAAGCCAAGGACGCGAGCCGCCTTGACGAAATCGGACTCCTTCAGCGAGAGCACGGGGCCGCGCGTGACGCGCACGAAGATCGGGATGTAGACGATCGCAATGGCAACCGCGATCGTGAACCAGGTCCGGGCGAAGGCCGACGCGAGCGCCAGGGCGAGGAGGAGCGGCGGGAAGGCGAAGAGCACGTTGGTGACGGCCAGGACGGGCGCCCGGACGCGGCTCCCGAAGAACCCGGCGCTGAGGCCCGCCAGCGTCCCGATCACGGCCGACAGGGAGACGGCAACGATCGCCACGGTGAGCGAGTTCGCCACGCCGGCGACGCTGCGCGAGAAGACGTCCCGGCCGAACTGATCCGTGCCGAACCAGTAGGTCGGCGAGGGACCCTTGAGCCGGTCGATGGGTGCCTGGGCGATCGGGTCGTACGGTGTCAGCCCGAGCACCGCGGCGGCGGCGGCAACGGCGATGATCCCCGTGAGCAGGATCCCGACCAGGCCGCTGTGGCTGCGCAACAGCCTGCGCCAGGCCGGCGCTCGGGAGCGTCCGTCCGCCAGGCGCAGGCCGACCGCTGCCACGTCGATCGTCATGACGCACGCACCCGGGGATCGATGAGCCGGTAGAGCAGATCGGTCAGCAGGTTCACGAGGACGAACAGGAGCGCGATGACGAGGACCGTGCTCTGGACGACGGCGTATTCCTTCTGTTGCAGCCCGATGAGCACCTGTCGGCCGATTCCCGGGACGGAGAAGATCTGCTCGACGACGATCGCCCCGCCGAGCAGATAGCCGAACTGGATGCCGGTCATCGTGACGATCGGCACGAGCGCGTTGTGGAGCACGTGCCGGACCTGCACCCGCAGGGCCGTCACGCCCTTGCCACGGGCCGTCCGCACGAAGTCCTGGGTCTGCACCTCCAGCAGCGCCGAACGACCCGTGCGCATGATCGGGGCGGCGAGGCCGAACCCGAGCACCAGTGACGGGAAGAGCATCTGCTGGAAGTTGAGCCCCGGATCCTCGAAGAGCCGGGCAAAACCCTGTGCACTCGGGTTGTAGTGCAGGTACTTCGAGACGAGGGACAGCAGCGCCGCGCCCAGCAGGAAGCTTGGGACGGAGAGGGCGGCGAGCCCGACCAGCTGGCCGACCGCGTCGCGCGCACTGTTGGGTCGCGATGCCGACAGCAACGCGAGCGGGATGCCGATGAGGAGGCCGAAGAGGGTCGCGAGGATCGCCAGCTCGATCGTGACCGGCAAGGCGGCGAGGGTCATGTCGAGAACCGTCTGCCCGGTCCGCTGGGAGATCCCGAGGTTGCCGGTGAGGACATTGCCGAGCCAGCCGAAGAACTGCGCAAGAGCTGGCTGGTCCAGGCCGTAGTAGGCGCGCAGTGCCGCCTCCTGGCTCGGCGTGAGTGCCGCGGAGGCTTCCGTGCCCAACGATGCCGTGATCTGGTTGCCGGGGATGACCCGCAACATCACGAACACGAGCACAGCGACGCCAAGGAGCGCGAGCACCGCTTCAACGACCCGGCGAGTCACCCGGTTCGCGAGCACGGTCTCCACGTGGACATCCCTTCGGTGTGACGTTTCCCCGATGCCGCCGCGGCTGCGGCGGCATCGGGGGAGTATGGGTCAGTTGACTGACGTGGTCCGAAGGTACTGGAGCGACGCGTTCGGCATCGGGATGAAGCCGCTGACGCCCGCGGTGGTTGCCGTGTAGGCGTAGCTGGAGAACATCCAGACCCACACGGCGTTGTCCTCGAGGTGCTGCGTGATCCGCGCGTAGATGTCCTTGCGTGCAGTCACGTCAGCGGTCGTCTTGCCGGCGGCAAAGAGCTCATCAAGCTCCGGCGAGGAATAGCCGGCGACCTTGTTGAGATTGCCGGTGCTCGTGAAGTAGCGCCCGTACATGGTGTCCGGATCGGGTCGCCCACCGTTGAGCGCCACGGCCGCGTCGAAGTCGGCGGCAAGCCACCTGTCCACGAAGCCGCCGATCTCCATGACCTCGAGCTCGAGGGTGATGCCCGCTTCCTTGAGCTGGGCCTGGAGGTTCTGCGCCTCGTTGACCGAGGTCGCGTACTCGCCCTGCGAGACGATCGTCTTGATCGTCACGCCGTCGGCAAGGCCCGCTTCGGCAAGCAGCGCCTTGGCCTTGGCCACGTCGCGGGTTGGGCACGGCCGGGCCGTGGGATCGCTGCGATAGGCCGGGGATGTGATCGGCCCGGTCACGGATCCCTCCCCGAGGGCCGCGGTGTCGAGCACCTGCTGTCGATCGATCGCACAGGCGATCGCGAGGCGAACCTTGACGTTGTCGAGTGGCGCGCGCCTGGCATTCAGCTGGAGCACGTGATAGGCAAGCTGGGGGGTCTTGGTGACGGTGATGCCGCCGCCCTCGGCGCTTCGGGCCACAAGCGGGTCGTCGAGCACGGCGAGCTGGACATTGCCCGACTGAAGAGCAGCCACGATGGACGTCTCGTCGGGGATGATCCGGAACTCGACCGTTGCGAGCTTCGGCTCGTCGCCCCAGTATCCGGGGTTCGCCGCCAGCGTGATCGACTCGTTCGGCTTGCGCTCCTTGAACGCGAAGGGGCCGGTGCCGTTGGGCGCCTTGCCGAGGGCCTCCTCGGTGTCGTCCTTGGACAGCATCGCCAGGTTGATCGAGGCGAGCCCGGCCAGGATGGCCGCGTCCGGGTTCTTGAGCGTCAGGACGACGGTCCCCGGATCCGGCGCCTGGACCTCCTCGATCGAGGCGAGCGATGAAGCCGCGACGGCGGCGGTGGCCTCCTCGCGGATCTTGTCGAGGGAGAACTTCACGTCGGCGGAGCTGAAGTCCTTGCCGTCGTGGAACTTGACACCCGCCCGCAGCGTGAGGGTCAGGGTCTTGCCGTCCGAGGACGCCTGCCACGACTCCGCGAGACCGGGAACGACGTCAAGCTTGTCGTCGAGCTCGGTCAACGTCCCGTAGATCGTTCCGACAATCGCCACGGACTGGAACTGCGTCGCCTTCCAGGGAAAGAGGGTGTCCGCGTCGCTCGTGATCCCCGCGACGAGGTTGCCTGGTGGGGCATCCGTCACCGCGGCACTCGCCGGCGGGCTGGTCGGGCCGGGGCCGGAAGCCGCCGGGCTGGTGGTTGAGCCGCCGCAAGCTGCCGCCAGGAGCCCAACCACGGTGACAGCGGCGAGGACCCTGCCCCAGCCCGCCGTCCGTGACCTGCGTAGATCCATGATCACCTACCTCCGGTCGACCGCGGGCGATCCTCGACCGCGGGTGGGAACGGGCGCCTCCGGCCCGCCTGTGCGTGCGCCCCTGTCACCAAGCGCAGCCGCGGCATCGTGGCATCCTCGAGCCCCTAAGTCAAGAGTTGACACGGTTGGTAGATACTGCGTAAGTAACTGACATCGGGACACGTGGAAGGGACCGCCATGCATCGCCTGCGCGAGGTGCTGACCTCAGGGCTCACGGGAAGCCCGCGGCCGCTCTACCCGGGCGCCGTGGCACTCGTGGTGCGCGACGGATCCCCACGGCCCACCGTGGTAGTGGGCGACGCGCTGCGCTATGCAGATGGCGACGGGACGGAGCTTCCAAGCCACGCGCGAGTCGCCATGCGCGACGACACGGTCTTCGACGTGGCCTCGCTCACCAAGCTGTTCAGCACGACGGTGCTCATGACCCTGGTCGAGGAAGGTCTGCTCGATCTCGATGGGCCGATCGCCGATCATCTCCCGTCGTTCGGAGCCACGGACCGCCGCTCGGTCACGCTGAAACATCTGCTCAGCCACACGTCGGGACTGCCTGACCTGCTCCGGCTATGGATCGACTGGCCCGACCCGGAGGCCCGCCGCCGGGCGGTCCTCGACGTCCCGCTCAGGTCACCGACTGGAACGGCCTTCGAATACTCGGACATCGGCTACATCGTCGCCGGCGTTCTCGCCGAGCAGGTCAGCCGGCGGACGCTGCCCGAACTCGTCCGGGAGCGGATCTGTCGTCCACTTGGTCTGGCCGACACCGGGTACCGTTTGTCTGCCGATCGGGTCGCTCGGACCGCCGCCACGGAGTTTCAGCCCGACGCGGGTCGGGGCATGGTTCGGGGCACCGTGCATGATGAGAACTCGTGGTCACTGGGAGGAACCGTGGGCAGCGCCGGGATCTTCAGCACGGCGGCCGATCTGGCGAGATTCGGCGAGACGTTGCGTCGCGGCGGCGAGCTGGATGGCGCGCGGATTCTGCGGGACGCAACGGTTGCGGAGATGTGCCGCAATCAGCTGCCGGAGGGGATTGACCCCGGGTTCCAGCACGGGCTCGGCTTCCGCATCGGCGACCCCACGTTCATGGGACCGCTCGCTGCTTCGGGGGCCGTCGGCCATACGGGCTTCACCGGCACATCCCTGGTGATCGACGCCGCCCGCAGGCTCGTGGTCGTCCTGCTGACCAACCGAGTGCATCCAAGCCGAACCTGGTCCGACATCGGCGCTGTACGACGCCGCGTCGCCGAGATCGCGGCGGCCGACGACGGCCCGCTCAATAGCCCTGCGCCCGGGGAGCGACCGGCATGACTCGTCCGGCTTCATCCCCGACTCCGCCGCCAGATGCCGGCAGGGGCCTGCTGGTCACGATCCGCGCGGCGCTGCCGACACTCCGTCCGGCCGAGCGGCGCGTGGCCGAGGCCGTGCTCGAAAACCCGGCCGCCATCGCCGGTCGCTCGATCAGCGCACTCGCCGACCAATGCAGCACCTCCGGGGCGACGGTGCTCCGGTTCTGTCGTGCCGTGGGCTACCGACACTATCCGGACCTGCGCATCGCCCTGGCCAGGGAAACGAGCCGTGAGGAGGCGGACAACGGCGCGGGCGTCCACCTGACGGGCGACATCAGCGCGACCGACAGCATCGAACAGATCGTGGCGAAGATCACCTACAGCGACGCCCGAGCCATCGAGGACACCGCGGCCACGCTCGACCTCGTCGCACTGTCGCGGGCCATCGACGCCGTGTCCGGGGCCGAGCGGGTCGACATCTATGGGGTCGGCGCGAGTGGCTTCGTCGCCCAGGACCTCCACCAGAAGCTCCACCGGATCGGGCTGCTCTCGTCCGTCTGGCCCGACCCGCACGCTGCGCTCACGTCGGCCGCACTGCTGGGGCCCCGCGATGTCGCCATCGCGATCTCGCATACGGGGACGACGATCGACACCATCGAGGCGCTGCGCGTTGCCGCGGCGAGTGGGGCCATTACCATCGCGATCACCAACTTCGGCCGATCGCCTCTGACGGAGCACGCCCGGCAGGTGCTGACCACGGCCGCCCGCGAGACGACGTTTCGGTCGGGCGCGATGGCCAGCCGGATCGCCCAGCTGGCGGTCATCGACTACCTCTTCGTCGGCGTCGCCCAGCGCTCGTACGAACGGACGATGCGTGCGCTCGAACGGACCTACGCCGCCGTACAGAACCGACGCTTGCCCACCCGTGAGTCCAGGCGCTGCGGCCGGTCGTCCAGGCCTCGTCGCCAGGCCTGACGCCGCGCCGGCCTCCGTCGCGACCGGCCGGCGGCATCGAGACCGCGACCGGCCGGTGAGCCGGGGGCTCGGCTACACTCCGGGCACATGACGACCGCCCTTCGCCAGACGATCTTCAGCGGGATCCAGCCATCCGGGACCGTCCATCTCGGCAACGATCTCGGCGCGATCCGCAACTACGTCCGGCTCCAGGAGTCGCACGACGCGATCTATTGCATCGTCGACTTCCACGCGCTCACCAGCACCCACGACGCCGGCCTGCTGCGCTCGAGGACGCGTGAGATGGCCGCCTCGCTTCTGGCCCTGGGCCTGGACCCCGATCGCTGCACGCTGTTCGTCCAGTCGCACCGCCCCGAGCACACCGAACTGGCCTGGCTGCTGGCAACCGTCACCCCGGTCTCCTGGCTCGAGCGGACACCGACGTACAAGGAGAAGAAGCAGAACCAGCCGGACGACATCAACCACGGCCTGCTGACCTATCCGGTCCTCCAGGCGGCCGACATCGTCATCTACAAGGCGACCCAGGTCCCGGTCGGGCGCGACCAGGCGGCCCATCTCGAGCTCTCGCGCGAGATCGTGCGTGCCTTCAACAACCGCTACGGCGACACCTTTCCCGAACCGGAGGCCGTCTATACCGACGCGCCGGTGGTCCTGGGGACGGACGGGGTGAAGAAGATGTCGAAGTCGGTCGGGAACACGATCGACATCTTCGGGTCGCCCGAGCTGGTCCGGAAGCAGGTCATGTCGATGGTCACCGACACGCAGCGCATCCTGCGCACCGACCCGGGCCGGCCCGAGGTCTGCAACGTCTGCCAGCTCCAGCGATTCTTCGGCGACGATTACGAGGACCTGTGGGACGGGGAACGGACGGCCCGAACCGGTTGCGTCGACATGAAGCGCCTGCTCGCCGACCGGATCGTCGCTCACTACGCGCCGGCTCGCGAACGCTACGACGACCTCATGGCGCATCCGGGCCGGATCGACGACATCCTGGCGGCCGGGGCCGAGCGGCTGCGACCGAGGGCCGCGGCCACGATGGACGACGTCAGGGAGCGGATGGGGCTGCGCTGAGCCCGGAGGGACGCGGCAATGATCGAGTCGACGGCGGTACGCGATGCGATGCTCGAGTGACGGCGCGCCTCACGCCCGTGCTCCTGAACCGCGGGGATGGCTGGCAACTCCTGCACATGCACACGTCCGTTGGTGTCCCGGACGACGAGGTCGAGGCGCTCCAGGCGCGGTGGTCGCAGTGATCCTTTGCCGCAAGCGCAGCACCGGATGACGCTCGAGCTCAGTTCGCGCCAGCGACGCTGGCTGGATGCGTTGCTGGTCCTCTCGACCGTGGCGGTCCTCTATGTGCTGCTCGGGTTCCTCGCCGAGTTTCTTGCCGCGTTCGGCGACATCCTCCTCGTCTTCCTCATCGCCTGGCTGCTCGCCCTCGTCCTGACGCCGATCGCCCGATTCCTCTCGAATCACGTCCCGGGTCTGCCTGGTGGCGTCGCCGTGATCCTCGTCTACGGCGCGCTCATCGGCAGCCTGTTGCTGGCGCTCTTCCTCCTGGCCAATACGCTGGCCCGGTCCATCGCCGACTTCATCCGAAGTGTCCCGACCATCCAGTCGGAACTGCCCGCGTTGCTCGCCGTCTGGCAGAGCCGACTCGACGCCCTGGGGCTGGGGATCGACCTGGTCCCGCTCGGCGAGTCGGTGCTCGACAGCCTGAACGGTTACCTGGTCCAGCTGGCGGGCCCGCTCCAGCAGTTCGCCGTCGCCAGCCTGGGAGTCGTCGGCAACCTCGTGTTCATCGTGGTCCTGTCGATCTACATGGCAGCCGACAGCAGCCGCATGTCGGGCTTCGTGCAGCGCCTCGTGCCGCCGGGGTACGAGGCCGAGGCGACCCTCCTTCGGAAGAGCGTCGCCGCATCGTTCAGCGGGTTCCTGCGCGGCCAGGCCACGATGGGCCTCACCTATGCGTTCGTGGCGGCGCTCGCCAACGTCGTCCTCGGGCTCGAGTTCGCGCCGGTGACGATCGCCGCGGCGGGCGTCCTGATGGCCATCCCCTTCTTCGGACCATTCGTGGCCTGGACTCCGCCGGTGCTGGTCGCCTTCGTGTTCAAGCCCGAGGTCGCCCTGCCGGCACTCGCGATCATGGCCATCGGCTGGGTCCTGGTGATGAACGTGCTCCAGCCTCGACTCATGGAGCGCGCCGTGGGGATCCACCCGGTGGCGGTGCTCGCCTCGGTCCTCGTCGGGTTCAAGGTCGCCGGCGTCCCCGGGGCGATCTTCGGGATCCCGATCGCTGCGGTGGCCTCGGCGTTCTTCTTCCACTGGTTCAGCCGGAACAACGATCGTGGGACGGTCGCCGAGCGGGCGGCACTGCTGATCGCGGACCGTGAGGGCCGGCCGGTGCGGGTGCCGCGCGAACCCGTTGCCGGGCTGGATGACGACGTGGCCGGACGTCCCGGGACGGTGGGCTGACGATGGCCGGAGCGGACGACGTGGGCGGCAAGCGACCAGAGCAGGAGGGCAGCCAGCCCGACATGACCCGCGAACGCACCCGGACGGAACGGCGCGACGTCGACCTGGAACGGGGCGAACCGCTGGCCGGTGGCGCCGACGACAGCTCGGGTCCCCGTCGCGAGACGCGCCATCAGCACCCCGCGGCGCATGGATCACGCTCCGGGCGACCGCGAATCCTCATCACGAACGACGACGGGATCGAATCCCGGGGGATCCTCGCGCTCAAGATCGCGCTCGAGAAGATCGGCGATACGACGGTGGTCGCCCCCGACACCAACCAGAGCGCGGTCGGCCACACCAAGACCCTCATGCGGCCCCTGCGCGTCCGCGAACGCGTCCTGGCCGACGGATCGACGGCCTGGTCCGTCGACGGCTCCCCCACCGATGCGGTGAGCATCGCCTTCCTGGGGCACTTCGGCCACGGCTTCGATCTCGTGGCCTCGGGCATCAACTACGGGGCGAACCTCGGCGACGACATCACCTACTCGGGCACGGTGAGTGCCGCGATGGAGGCGGTGATCAACGACTGTCCGGCGTTCGCGATCTCGCAGGAATACATCGAGCACCCGGACTTCACCCTCGCTGCCCTGGCCGCCGAGACGGTGGCACGCAACATCCTCGAGTACGGCCTCGGCCATGGAGAGTTGATCAACGTCAACGTCCCCGCCGTCACACCCGAGGAGTGCGCAGGCTTCGAGGTGACCCGCCTCGGCAAGCGCGTGTATTCGGACGAGCTCCTCGAGCGCAAGGACCCGCGCGGCATCCCGTATTTCTGGATCGGTGGACCTCCGCCGTCCGGACTGGCCGTGCCGGGCACCGACTTCCACGCCGTCATCAACCGGCGCATTGCGATCACTCCGATTCACCTCGATCTGACGGGAAGGCGCCTCCTCAAGCGGATGCGGACGTGGGAGTGGCACGTACCGGACCCCGCGGCCGACGCCGGCGAGCCCGGGGCCGAACGCGGCTGACGGCCCGACCCGCGGGCGATCCCCTGGTCCAAACGACGTAGGACGTCCGGACCAGGGACCGGAACGCGCGATGGCGCGAGTCTTCTCGTCATGCCTCGACTGACCAGTAGCGCGTTCCGCGATCTCGCCATCTGGATGATCGGCCTCGGGTTGATGATCGGGTTCATTTTCCCGCCGTTCACCCTCGTGCTGGGCCTGCCGGCCTCGAGCGTGCTGACCGTCCCCTTCTTCGTCGCCTGCCTCACGGCAGGGCTGATGGTCGGAGGGATCAACTACGCCCTGGCTCGATTCGTGGTCGGCAGCCGGGTCCGCCAGCTGGCCGCCCGCATGGAGAAGGTACGGACCGCCCTTCAGACGGCGACCTACAGCGGCGATTGGTCGACTTGCACCCCGGAGCAGTGCCTCATCGACGTCGATTCGACCGATGAATTCGGCGATTCAGCGTCCTCGTTCAACGAGCTGGTCCTGGCCCTGAGCAGCTCGAACCAGGTCGAGGAGCACGTCCGTGCCCTGTCGGCGACGCTCTCGGCCCACCTCGAACTCGGTGCGACCAGCCAGCACGCGCTGCGTCACCTCATGGAGCTGACCGGGGTGAGTGCCGGGGCGCTCCTCATCGAATCCGACGGGACGTTCTCCGTTGCCGCGTCCGTCGCAGTGGATCATCCGGAGCGGCTCACACTGGCGTCCCCGATCCTCGAATCGCTTCGGTCGGATGCCGTCGTCCGGCTCGAGGCACCGGCCGACATCGCGATCGACGCCGCCGTCGCGCTGTTTCCGGCGCGCTCCGTCCTCGTTGTCCCGCTCGCGTTCAAAAGCGTTCCGGTCGGCGTCCTCGTGCTCGCCCATACCTCGGTGATCGAAACCGACTCCGAGCGCCTCGTGCGCCTGGTTCGGCCGATCCTCTCGGTCGCCCTGAACAACGCTCTGGCCCACGAGCGCATCCAGCGTCTGGCCACGATCGACGGGCTGACCGGGACGTACAACCGCCGATTTGGACTGACTCGCCTCCGCGAGGAGTACAAGCGGGCAATTCGTGCCGAGATGCCGCTGTCCGTGGCAATGTTCGACATCGACCACTTCAAGGCGGTCAACGACACGTACGGCCACGTCGTGGGCGATCGCGTCCTGACCGCCGTGGCCGGCGCCGCCCGGCGCATCCTGCGCGAGGGCGACGTCCTCATCCGCTATGGCGGCGAGGAATTCATGATCCTGCTCGTGGGGGCATCGGCCGAAGACGGGGCCACGATCAGCGAGCGGCTTCGACGCTCGGTCGCCGAGACCATCGTCATCGACGGCGACCAGAAGGTCGGGGTCACCGTCAGCATCGGGATCGCGGCGATGCCCGGCGACGACATCGACAGCGAGCAGGACCTGATCGAGCAGGCCGACGCCGCGCTCTACGCGGCGAAGGATCGCGGGCGCGACCGCGTGGTGGTCGCCTGATATAGCCCGCTCGGCTGACCCGCTCAGCGAGCCCGTCGCGCCGATCGTCGGCGCAGGTCGCCGACGATCTCACGCGCTGCGTTCTGGCCCGGCCCGCCGGTGATCCCGCCGCCGGGGTGGGCGCCGGACCCGCAGAGAAACAGGCCCTCGAGCGCCACCCGATATCGCGCATGGCCCAGGAGCGGTCGCCACAGGAAGAACTGATCGAGGCCGGGCTCGCCGTGGAGTGGATGCCCGCCCGTCAGCCCGTAGTCCCGTTCGAGGTCCAGCGGCGTCAGCACCTGGCGCGCCCGGATCATCCGGCCGATCCCGGGGGCCACTTCCTCCAGCCGCGCCACGACGCGATCCCCGAGCGCCTCGCGCGAACCATCCCAATCGCCCTCGCGAAGGTGGTATGGAGCGTACTGGGCGATCACGCTCATGACCTGGGTCCCAGCGGCGGCTCCCTCCACCAGCGTGGGATCCGCCAGCGACGGGATGGTGGCCTCGAGGACGGGCTCATCGCTCATCCTCCCGTACTTGCTCGCGTCGAAGGCCCGCTCCATCGCATCGATGCCGGGCGCCACCACGATCCGTCCACGCAGCAACCGACCCGCGTCATCGCCGGCTGCGGGAAAGATCGGCGTGCCGTCAAGGACCAGGTTCACCTTGGCGACGACGCCCGGGGTCCGGTAGTTGCCGGCTCGCCAGCCGAGGCTGGGCCCCAGGGCCACCGGGTCCACGAGATCCACGAGGGTCCGCCTTGGTTCCAACCCCGACACCACGGCGCGCGCCGCAATCTCCTCGCCGGACGACAGCACGACACCGGTGGCACGCCCATCGTGGGATGAGATCGAGACGACCTCCACGCCGGTCCGGATCTCGCCACCGGCCGCCCGTACCGCACCGGCCAGCGCCTCGCTGAGCGCCCCTGGGCCCCCGCGGGCAAAGACGGTCTCGCCCGCCGCCCCGCCGTCGTTGCCGGCCGAGTCCATGAGCAGGACCGCGGCGCTGCCGGCCGACCACGGGCCCATCGCGCAGTAGCGAACCCCGCGCCACGCGACGGCGGCTCGGACGGCATCGTCGGCGAACGCCTCGGCGACGAGATCGGCGACGGCCATGGGCAGGATGCGCGTGATCGTCCGCGTTCCGGCCGTCCCGAGTCCCCGGAACGACCGGCCGAGGCGCAGTCCGGCCAGGGCATCGTCGAGGCCGGGCGCATCGATGTCGGGCGGCACCATCCGTCCGAGTTCGGCCAGGAACCGGCCAATCGAGCGAACGAGGCCGTCGAACCGGAGGAACCCGTCGGCATCGGCGGTCGAGCGTGGGCGCAGTCCCTCGGCCGTGTGGGTCGGGTCCGACCACAGGGTCACCGCCGACCCACCCGGCGACGGCACGAAGGCACGCACGTCGGGCCCGATGAGCGACAGGCCGTGGCCCTTGAGCGCGAGGTCCTCGACGACCGAGCGGCGCAGGCGGCCGACCGTGTGCGCCAGCGTCGGGACGCGGGCACCGGGGCTCAGCTCGGACGTGTCGGCCGCTCCGCCGATGCGCTCGCGGCGCTCGAGCACGAGAACCCGCAGACCGGCCTTTCCGAGGTACGCGGCCGTGACCAGCGCGTTATGGCCGCCGCCGACCACCACCGCGTCCAAGTCCAAGCCGCGTTGGTCCTTCGATCCGGCCACGGTCAGGCCACCTTCCGGCCCTTGGCGCGCAGGACCTCCATGGCGGCCAGCCGGCCGTTCGCGCCCATGATCCCGCCGCCCGGATGCGTGGCCGAGCCACACAGCCAGAGTCCGCGAAGCGGTGTCTGGAAGCGCGCGTAGCCGGGCACCGGACGATTGAAGAAGAGCTGTTCGAGACTCAGTTCGCCCTGGAAGATGTTGCCCTCGGTGAGACCCGTGGTGCGCTCGATGTCGAGCGGCGTCTGCACGTTGCGGTAGAGGATGATCTCGCGGATGTTCGGCGCGAATTCGGCGATGCGATCGATCACGGCATCCCCGAACGCCTCGCGGTTGTCATCCCACGTACCGAGCTCCGGCGCGAGGTGGTACGGGGCGTATTGAACGAAGCAGCTGATGACGTGCTTGCCCGGTGGCGCCATGGATGGATCCACCAGGGTCGGGATGATCATGTCCATGTACGGGCGCCGGCTCCAGTGACCGTACTTGGCGTCGTCGTAAGCCTGCTCCATGTCGTCGATCGATGGGCTGAAGCTGATCGCTCCGCGCAGGTGCTCGCCCACGCCGGGAAGGCAGGTGAAGTCGGGGAGGCGATCGACGGCGAGGTTGACCTTTCCGGACGAACCGCGGAACTTGAACCGTTTCACCTCCTCCTCGAAGGCCGGGTCGAGGGTGCCCGGTTCGACCAGGCCGAGGAACGTGCGCCGAGCGTCGACCGACGACAGGACGGTGTCGGTCGAAATCTCTTCTCCCGACGCAAGTGCCACGCCGGTCGTCCGGCCGTTCTTGACGATGACCCGCGCGACGGAGGACTCCATGCGGATCTCCGCGCCCAACGCGCGCGCAGCACTGCCGATCGCGTTGGAAATGCCGCCGGTGCCGCCCTTCGGGATTCCCCAGGCCCGAAAGGCGCCGTCGATCTCGCCCATGTAGTGGTGAAGGAGCACGTAGGCGGTGCCGGGCGACTTCACGCCCTGGTAGGTTCCGATGATCCCCGATGCCGACATGGTTGCCTTCAGCGGGTCGGTCTCAAACCACTGGTCGAGGAAATCCGAGGCCGACATCGTCATGAGCTGGACGAAGACCGCGCGCTGTCGCTCAGTCAGCTGCTGGAAGGCGCGGGCCAGTCCGGCGAGGGGCCGGAGCGGCCGGGGGTCGAGGCTGGCGGGGTCCGGCGGGACGATGCCCAGGATCGGCTTGATGAACCGGGCCATGTCGACCATGAGCCGGCCATATTCCTCGTAGGCTTCGGCGTCGTTCCTGGACCAGCGGCGCAGCTCGCGCACCGTCCGACCGTGGTCGTTGACCCGCCACAGGTAGTCGCCGCCGCCGGCCTTCGGGCCGTCTCCCGCTCGGAGCGGCGTGAACGTTCCATCGAGCGGCAGGATGTCGAGGCCGTGGCGAGGAAGCTCGAGGTCCCGGATGATCTCCGGCCGCAGGAGCGACACCACGTACGAGAACACGGAGAAGCGGAAGCCCGGGAAGAGTTCCTCGGTGACGGCGGCACCGCCCAGCACGTGGCGCTGCTCGAGGACGAGCGTCCTCAGGCCTGCACGAGCAAGGTAGGCCGCGCTGACGAGGCCGTTGTGGCCACCGCCGATGATCACCGCGTCGTACCGCTGCGCCACTGTCGTGTTTGCCGTCCCTTTCGGGTAGCGATCGGCCCGGACGCCGTTCCGGCACTCTAGCCGACGCCCGCCGCGCGTGCCCGCCGGTTGCGCACAGCGGCGATCCGTGCGGCTCGTTCAGCCGGCTGAACGCTGATCCCACCGTGGGCGAGCGGCCGGCATTGGCTCCCGACGCCAGCGTGCGTCGTGCGGCGTCCAACGGCAGCGCCCGTCGGCGGCGTGCGAGGCGGCGCCCAGCGCCGCCCGGCCATCCGGCGGCGTGCGTGGTGCGCCGCCCGGCCATCCGGCGGCGTGCGTGGTGCGCCGCCCGGCCATCCGGCGGCGTGCGTGGTGCGCAACCAATCGGCCGAATGGGCCGGCCCAGCGCCGCATCGGGTGCACGGGAGCCGCGGGCAAGGGGTCCGCTCCCCGGCGTTGTTGCACGGTGCGCACGCGCGGGTCCTGGTTGCGCGGTGCGCACGCGCGGGTCCTGGCACGCGGTGCGCACGCGCGGGTCCTGTTGCGCCGATCACGGTCGGGAACGCTCTCACCCGTGAGGGGCGTCCCGGGCCGCGGGCCAGCGCTCCGAGGTGGGCGGGCGTGGCTCATACTCGGGAGCCATGAGCACCGGCACCGCACTCCACCCACGGACGGAACCACTCAACCGCAAGATGCAGTGGCGCGAGTGGTCCGGCTACTACGCGTCGAGCGTGTACGCCGACGCCCACGACATCGAGTACAACGCGATCCGCGAGGCCGCAGCGCTCATCGATGTCTCGCCGCTCTACAAATACCGCGTCCACGGCCCCGACGCGGCCCGGCTCGTGGACCGCGTGATCACCCGGGACGCATCGAGGCTCACCCCGGGCCGCGTGTTCTATACCCCCTGGTGCGATGAATTCGGCAAGGTGATCGACGACGGCACGGTCCATGCGCTCGACGACGGCAGCTTCCGCTGGACCGCGGCCGATCCCCAGCAGCGCTGGCTGGGACTCAACAGCCGCGGCCTCGACGTCGCGGTCGACGACGAATCCGAGACGACCGCGGCACTCGCCCTCCAGGGTCCCCTCTCGCGAGCCGTCCTCGAGGCGGCCACCGGCGAGGATCTCTCCGACCTGCGCTACTTCCGGCGTCGCGCGTCACGGGTCAGGCTGGGCCGCAAGCGCATCCCCGTCGACGTCAGCCGCACCGGGTACACCGGCGACCTCGGCTACGAAGTGTGGATTGCCGCGGACCGCGCGGTGGACGCCTGGGACGCGCTGATCGCAGCGGGTGGAGCGTACGGGATCCGGCCGGCCGGGATGCTCGCCCTCGACGTCGTCCGGCTCGAGGCCGGGCTGATCCTCCTCGAGGTCGATTACACCTCGGCTCGCCATGCGATCAACCCGGACCAGAACTACTCGCCCTACGAGATCGGACTCGGCAGGCTCGTGGACCTCGACAAGCCGGCCGACTTCGTGGGCCGGCTGGCGCTCCGCCGAGAACAGGCGGCCGGCGGTCCGCCGCGACGCCTCGTCGGTCTCGAGCTCGACTGGTACGGCATCGAGGGCCTCTACACCGCGCAGGGCCTGCCACCGGCGATCTCGGCCTCGGTCGATCGTTCGTCGGTGCCGGTCTTCGCCGAGCGGGGCGGCTCCCAGCTCGGAAAGATCACGAGTCTCGGCTGGAGCCCGATCCTGAAGCAGGCGATCGCCCTGGCATCGGTTCCGCCACGCCACGAGGGGTTGGGCACGCGGGTCGAGGTTGAGTGGACGGTCGAGGGGCGCCGTGGCCGCGTTCCGGCCAGAGTCGTCGACCTGCCGTTCCTCGACCTGGAGCGCAAGCGCTCCTGAGGAGATGGGACGGCGTCGACCGAGATAGGCGAATCAGCGCAGGGCGCGGCGCGCGTAGTCGTCGAGGCGGTCCAGGGCGACCGGGAGATTCGACCGGCCGTAGCCGAGTCGGAAGTGGTTGCCGGGATGGTCGAACCGCGTCCCGGGGAGCAGGAGCACCCCTTCAGCCTCGACGAGGTCGGCCGCAAACCGTTCGATCTCGAATGCCGGATCCAGGCGCGGGAAGGCGATCGATCCACCCTTCGGGCGGACCCACGAGAACGTCCCCGCCCACCGCTCGAAGAACCCGTCGAGGAGCGGGAGGTTGGCGGCCACGATCCCGCGCGATCGCGCGAGAACGGCGTCGCGGGCGCGCAGCCCGATGAGCGCGAGGATCTCCGACGGGGCGGCGGCGCAGATCGTGGTGTAGTCCTTGAACGCCGCGCAGCGCGCAAGCAGGTCCCGATCGCGCGTGGCCAGCCAGCCGATCCGGAGCCCGGCCATCGCGAGTGACTTCGACATCACGCCGAGCGAGATGCCTCGATCGAAGGTGTCGGCGCCGGCCGGCAGGCGGTCGGCCTCGTCGAATTCGAGGTACCGGTAGACCTCGTCGGACAGGAGATGGATCCTGCGCTCGGCAAGGGCACCGGTGAGCTGCGCCCACTCGGCGCGGCTCGGGAGCATGCCGGTCGGGTTATGGGGGGCGTTGACCACGACGAGGCGCGTGTTGGGCCGGAGCGATGCGAGGAGCCGGTCCACATCGAGGGCCCACCCATCCGCATCGAAGAGCTCGTGCAGGCTGACTTCGGCGCCAGCGGCCCGTGCCACCTCGTACAGCGACTGGTAGCCGGGCCACGTCACCACGACGTGGTCGCCCGACCCGACCAGCACGTTGGCGAGGCAGAAGATCGCCTCGCCGGCACCGACGAACACGAGAACGTCGTCCGGCCCCACGTTGTCGTAGAGCCGCGCAATCTCGGCGCGAAGGAGCGGATGGCCGGTCGTTTCCGCATAGCCCAGGCGGAGACGGTCCCAGAGGCCACGGGTCTCGTCGTCGGCGAGGGCCAGCAGGTCGGCCATCGGGAAGCCCTCGACATCCGACGCGCAGAGCAGGTGCTCCACCGCAAATTCCCAGCGGGCGAAGAAGCGCTCGAGGGCGAAGTCGGCGATCTGCATGGGCCGATGATGACCGGCGGCGACGTATCCTGCGCGAGCTCTGATCCACGGAGGCGTTGTTTCCGGGGATGTGCCCCGTCAGCCCGTCAGCCCGCCAGCCCGCCAGCCCCGCCTGATATTCACCCGGGTAATCAATTCCGGGGTGAGCCACCGTGGCACGGCACCAGGGAGGTCGGAATCGGTGACCCGCCACGCTCGCTGGCGCGCGATCTCATTACCGGGAGTAGTCGCCGCCGGACTCGGACGCGGACTCGGACGCAGACGCAGACGCGGACTCGGACGCAGACGCGAACGGCTCGGCTTCATGACGTCAATGACGCCAGGACGTCACCTGGCCTAGAGGTCGATCCGGTGCAGGGCCGCAGTCAGCGCCCGGAGCTCGGCTTCGGTCATCCCGGTGCCGATGGCGAGCCAGCTGGGCGGGACGGTCGCATCGACGGTCACCGCCCACGATCCGTCGTCCGCCGAGACGAGCGTGCCCACCCGGTTGCCAAACGGCGCGTCGCCGATCGCGGATCCCGACGGAACGCAACCCTCGGGTTCGGCGCAGAAGTGTCCTTCCCGCAGCTGGAGCGTCCGGCCGCCGGGACCGCGGTAGACCAGCTCCACCAGGCCCCCGCCGGCCTGTCGGTACTGCCCGGTCTGGAGGAACCAGCCGGCCTCGAGGACCGCGCAGTACACGTCCCAGGAGAGCACGGTGGCAGCAGACGCAAAGAACGCGCGGTTGTCGTCCGTTCCGGCGCAGGCCGCCTCAGGCGGGGGGCCTGGCGTCGCGTTCGGATCCGGGGACTGGCTCGGTGACGCGCTCGGGGCGTCCGTCGCCGATGGGACCGGCGTCGACCCGACGGAGGGCTCGGCGGACGGCGTGTCGGACGGGCCGGGATCGACGGTCGATCCCGCCGTCGGGGTTGACTCCGCGGACCCTGTCGGCGCGGCGGGCGGGGTTCCGGTCGCGAGCGGTCCGGATGTGTCCCCGCACGCGGCAACCAGCAGGGCCACGACGGCGATCAGCGCGACGCCACGAATCATGCGACCGAGGGTAGCACGGGCCAGCGCGCCAGCCGTCTCCGCTCCACCTCAGACGCCCAACCGAACGTGGGCCGGGTCGACCCCAAAGACGTCGCGGATCCGATCCTCCGCCAGCACCTCCGCCGCGGGCCCGTCGCCGACCACGCGGCCGTGGTCGAGCAGGATCAGGCGCGGAAAGAAGTGAGCCGCGAGGCCAAGATCGTGAAGTACGGCCACGATCGTCGTCGCATCGCGTTCGTTGAGGTCGACCAGGAGGTCCATCGCCTCGACCTGGTGGCGAAGGTCGAGGTGCACGGTCGGCTCGTCCAGGACCAGGACCGGCGCAGCCTGCGCCACGGCCAGGGCCAGCAGGACCAGCTGCCGCTCGCCGAGGGACAGCTCGCGGGCGTCGCGTCCCAGGAGGTGGCCGAGACCGACCCGCTCGATCGCGGCGGCGATCGCGGCGCGGTCCGCCGGCCCGGCGCCTCGGAAGGGGTCCTCATGGGGCAGCCGCCCAAGCGCCACGACGTCCTCGACGCGGGTGGCGAAGGGCAGGATCGCCTGCTGCGGAACGACGGCGATCGTCCGCGCGATGGCCAGCCGGCTCATCGCCCTGATCGGCCGCCCGGCCAGCTCGACCGAGCCGGCCACGGGCGTCACCAACCCGGTCACGGCCTTGAGGAGCGTGGACTTGCCGGCTCCATTGGGACCGATGAGGGCGACCCGCTCGCCGGCGGAAATGCGCAGGTCGACATCGCGGACGACGGCACGGCCGCGGTAGGCGACGGTGACCCCATCGAGGCGGATCACAACTCGTACCCGGTACGTGCCCGCCGAAGCAGGAACAGGAAGAAGGGCGCACCGATGACGGCCGTGACGACCCCCACGGGGATCTCGCCGAGCAGGCGAGCCACGACGTCGGCGAACGCCAGGAGGCTGGCGCCGTAGATCGCCGAGAGCGGCAGGACCGCCCGCGCCTGCGGACCGACCGCGATCCGGACAACGTGCGGCACGACCAGGCCGACGAACCCGATGAGCCCGCTCACGGCCACGGCCGCCGCGGTGACGAGTGCGGCGAGCCCGAGCAGGATGGCGCGCTCGCGGCGGACGTCGACGCCCAGGTGGACAGCCGCCTCCTCGCCGAGGAGCAGGCCATCCAGCGCGCGCGCCCGCGTCGCGATCAGCGCGGTTGCTCCAAGGATCAGCGGAGTCGTCGTGGCGAGGCGAATCCACGACGACGCCTCGAACCCGCCGAGCAGGTACGCAAAGATCTGGCGCAGTCCGGAGCCCGAGAGGTACATCGCCATCGCCAATCCGGCCGCCAGGAGCGAGCCCACCGCGTACCCGGTGAGCAGCAGGCTGGTCATCGGGGCGATTCCGCTGATCCGCGACAACCGATAGACGACGGTCACGGCCGTCAACGCTCCGACGAACGCCAACCCGTGCAGCAGCCCGAATTCGAAGATGAGCGTCCGAACCGGGATGAGCACCGCGATCGCCGCCCCGAGCGCGGCGCCGGAGGCCGTCCCCAGCACGTAGGGATCGGCCAGCGGATTGCGCAACAGGCCCTGGAAGGTCGCGCCGGCCACCGCCAGGCCCATACCCACGACAAGGGTCGTCATGACCCGCGGCAGTCGCAGATCCATCACGATCGTTTCGGCAGATGGCGCCCACGTCTGGGTCACGTTGAGCCCGAGCAATCGGTGGGCCAGGATGCCGACGGTGTCCCCGAGCGGCACCGCGACGGAGCCCGCGGCCACCCCGATCACGACGGCCACGGCCAGCACGACCATGCCGACGGCGCCGAGGATCACCGGGCGGCGGCGGACGCCCTCGAACAGGCCGGATCCGATCCGGTCGCCGGCAAGGGCGTCGCCGCGCATGGTCATCGACGGTCTACGGCGCGGCCGGCAGGACCAGGTCCGGGTGGATGGCCACGGCCAGCTCACGCAGCCCCTCCACGAGGCGCGGCCCCGGACGGGTGATCACGAGATCGTTCACCGCCCGGATGGCGCCGGACCTGACCGCTTGCAGGCCGGCCCAGCCCGGGCGGGCCGCGACCTGCTCGGCGGTGACGCCGTACGCCGCGTCGCCCAACAGGATCAACTCGGGATCCGCGGCGACGAGGGATTCGAGCGAGATCTCGAAATTGGTGGTCGAGCCGGTCGTCAGCGGCGCCCCGCCGGCCAGCTCGATCATCTCGGCGAGGAACGATTCGTCGGCTGCCGTGTAAATCTGGACGGTCGCGTCGAGCTCGTAGAACACGCTCGGCTTCGGCAGGTCGCGGGTCGCCGCCGCCACCTGGTCGAAGGTGACACGCATCGTGGCGGCCAGGTCGGCCGCAGCCGCCGTCTCCCCGGCGGCCCGGCCGACGAGCTCGATGTCGGCCAGGACGCCGGCGACGTCGGGCGCGTAGACGACGACGACGGCGATCCCCAACGAGCGAATCCTGGCGATCGCGTCGGGCGAATTGAAGTTGTTGCCGCCGGCGACGACCAGGTCGGCGTCGAGGCCGACGATCTTCTCGATGTCGACCGACGCAAAGGTGGCCACGTCGGGCAGCGGAACGGCCTCCGGCGGATAGTCGTCGAAGTCCGTGGTCGCGACGACCCGGGATCCGGCGCCGATCGCGAACAGGATCTCGGTCGTGGCCGGGGTCAGCGACACGATCCGGGCCGGCTCCGCGGGGATCGCTACGGTGGTGCCCTCGTCGTCGACGAGGGTCAGGGGAAAGACGTCGGCGAGGGTCGGTGCGGGGGATGGCGTACCCGTCGCGGCCGGCGCGGTGCTGCCGGTGGCCGACGGCGGGATCGAGACCTGGCTGGGTCCGGAACTGGTGCAGGCCGAGGCCAGCAGGGCCAGGCCGACGATCGGGGCAAGGAGCCGGCTGTACCGGCGAATCGGACGGCGTGCGTTCAACGGGACTACCTCAGAAAGCGGGGACTGACGAGGGGCCCGATGACACAGGACGACCCCTCGATTCCAACGTGGAAGGAGGGGCCTCAGCCGGTCAGACGCATCGGGACCAACCCTTTCTCTCGAAGGTGGTGCACCTCCGCAGGGTCGGCGACCGGACTTGCGTCGCGTGGGCGACGTTCACCGTAGCGGGACTGTGCCGGAATCTCACCGGCTTCGCGACCAGGCGGGGAGTGTCGTGTTGTCGGTCGAAGCGTACACCCGCGTCGCGAGGGCCGCCAGAGGGCCGCCAGAGGGCCGCGTCCGCCGGCACAGGCCCAGGTGTGCGCCGGATGAGCGCCCCCTGCGATCCTGTCGACCTCGCCTCCACCGCCGGCAAACCCCAGCCCGCCGCGGAGGTATCGGTCATGCCAACGCGATCGTGGACCACGGTCCTCGGATTTGGGGCGCTCGTCGCGCTCGTGGCACTCGGAGCCGGGGCGCGGTCCCCCGCCCGCGCGGCGCCCATTGATGATCCTGCAGCCGGAACCAACTCCGGCGTGCGGCTCGCCGACATCGTCGCGTGTCCGGGGGGCCCGGGCCGGGCAGCCGGCGCGGAAACCTGGTGGCGGTTTGCGCCCGTGCTCGATGGCGCCGGCTCGCTGGTGGGCTGGACGCTCGACGGGGGCACCCAGGAGGCGGCGCTTTCGACCATCGCTCTCCCCGCCGAGAGCTCCGTGTCTGCGGACGTCGGCGGGCGGGTCGTCGTCACGGCCGACGATGGAGCACGTTCGGTCATCGCCGTCGTGTCGGCCTCGGACCGCTGCGCGACGGTCCTCGCCGAGGTCCCGATGGTTGCTCGCAGCGGCGTTCTCGGGGGACGCGACGGCACCACGTGGTTCCATGCCGTCGACCGTTCGACCAGGCGCGATCTGGGCGTGTGGCGACTCACGTCCGCGTCGTCGGGGCCGGCCCCGTTCCTGGGTCCGCTGCCAGACGACGATCCGGCAGTCCTTCGCGTGGGACGGGTCTTCAGCACGCGACTCGTGCTGGGCGGAACCGACGATCAACTCGCGATCCAGTCGTGCGGTGAGCGCTCGTGTCGAACGCGCGTCGTGCATCTCGCCACGGGTCGCGAGATTCGCCTCGAAGCCCCCGACCAGGGACTGCTGCTGGCGCTCGAGCGGACCCGGGCGACGTTCCGCGATCCATGCTCAGGCGACCCGTGCGCGGTCCGTGTCGTCGAGTTCACCCCGCCCTCGACGGAGGTCCTTCCATGACCGTCTCGAACCGGGGCCTGCGTCGCGTGTGCGCGGCCATCGTCTTCTCCATCGCCGTCATGTTCCCCGCCACGATCTCCGCCCACGGGCCCGACCCCAGGCTGGGCGGGACCCTCTGGGCGCCGAATCAGGACATTGCGTGGACCTATCGATCGGGCCAGGTTCCGCCCTCGTGGATGACCCCGGCCATCGAGGCGGCGGCGGCCGGATCCAATGCCAGCAGGGCGAGTCGCGCCGCCACCCTCAGCCGGATCGCCGGAGCCGGCAGCCTGATCGCCTACGGCGAGCCGACCGGCTGCTCATCGCTCGGGATCGCCTGCTTCTCACGGTCGGGCGCGCCGACGTCCTTCGCCATGTGGTTCCGTGCAAACGGTTGGGCGTTCGACTGGGGCCGCCTGGCCTGGTGTCAGGGTCCCGGCGGGTTCGTCAACGGCTGCTTCGATGTCGAGAACGTCGCGCTCGACGAGTTCGGCCACGTCCAGATCCTCGGTCACCATGTGAGCCACTCCGACCAGCGCGACTACCTCGACGCGGTCGTCCAGACGGTCAGTCGAGCGCGACCCAACGCCGGCTGGAATGCCCATGTCTACGGCCGGTGCGATGTCGCGCGGCTCCAGCTGGAATACGATCGCCTGACCGCGTCGAGTCTCTTCTCGACGTGCCTTGCGATCCCGACGGCAACCACGCTCTCGGCCAGCCCGACGAGTATCCGAGCGGGCGAGAGCATCCGGTTCACGGCGACCCTCAGAACGACGACCTCGAGCGCCAACCGCGCGCTATCTGGGGACCCGATCGCCGGGCGGACGGTCACGCTCCAGCGCCGACCCATCGGATCGACGGTCTGGACGGCGATCGCCACGATGCCGGCCACGACGGCCGGGTCGTACGCCGTGACGGTTTCGCCCACGGCAACGTACGACTGGCGGGCGACGTTCAGGCCCGGGGCCGAAGGGCTCGTCGGCTCCTCGTCGGCCGTGGTTCGCGTGGCCGTGTCCTGGTGCTCAAGCTCCCCGTGCCCGACTCGAACGTCGAACGCGGCGGCCCGCACCGGGACGGAGCCATGACCGGCCGCGTCGGTTGGTACGGATCACTCGCCCTCCTGGTCGCGTCCGTCGGCGCGTGTTCCGCGGCCACGGGCGCGCAGGTCCCTGAGAGTGCGCCGCCCAGCGTGTCGCAAGCCCCCGCGACGGCCGACGTGGCGCTGCCGGCTGCCCATCTCACCCTCGGAGGTTCCGCTTCGGCCGCGGGGCGCCTCGGGTCGTGGACGATCGATGGCGCGGGGAGTGACAGCCCATGGATTCCGGCGCCCGCGCTCGGTTCGGTCGAGGCCGACAGCGGATCGATCCTCGGGGTCGCCTTCGAGGACGGGGCACCGATCGGGTCGTGGCAGGCGAGCTACGCGGCGGTCGCGGACACCGCCGGCATCGGGCCGATGCCGGCCGGCGGACGCGAAGGTGATGCTCCCGCGCTTGGTCGCGTCACCCTGGAAGCCCTGCCCATCGGCACCTGGGTGGTGTCGATCCGCCTGTTCCGTGCCGACGGGCGCGGCGACGCCACGTTCTATTGGCTGCTGCGGGTCCGCTGACCCGAACTCGGTGGCGGGCTCGGCCCGCCCGCGACAGACGCGCGACGGCCGGCGGGGTTTCCGCCGGCCGTTGACGCTGTCGTCGTCTGCGGGTCCGCTCAGGAGACGGCGGCCACCTCGGGCGCGCTGAAGATGGAGACCTGAGCATCGTCGGGGAGCATGATGCCCATGATCTTCTGGAGCGTGAGGAGATGGACGCAGACCGACCAGGAGTCGAAGTAGTGGCAGGTGCAGTGCCAGGAACCGGCGTCGAGCGTCACGTGGTGTGTGTCATTGTCGCCACGAAACGTGAGGGAAAGGCGATCGATCGAGATCCGATCGATCTCTCGCGCGTAGCGATTCGCCTTTTCGACCTTGCCGATCAGGGAACTGTGCATCGCGGGTAACCTCCGTCGCCCACTGGGCGCCTGTGAGGCCGCCGTCCGGTCCCTGCACTCGACCGGTGATGGCGGTCGTCTGCCACAGAGAGTACACCTCGATGGGGTCGACGGTCACCCGAAGTTGGTTGGTCACGCGGCGGTCGATCGTCGGGTTCAGGGCGCCGAGGTTCCCTCGCGACCGTAGTCGTCCTCGAGTCGGACGACATCGCCGAGCTCGCTGGTCGAGACCTCGATGAGTTCGCACCGCTCGAGGGCCTCGAAGCGGTGACGGCGACCGGTCGGAATGTGACGGTGGTCGCCCGGGCCCAGGTCGAGCACCTGGACGACGCCATCGTCGTCCTCGAGGTGCAGGCGCAGCCGCCCCGACATCACGTAGACGGATTCGTCCTTGCGCTCGTGGTACTGGAACGACAGGCGCCGGCCGGCCTCGATCACGATGACCTTGCCGACATAGCGATCGGTCTGCGCCCAGATGACCTCGTGGCCCCAGGGCTTGTCGACGCGTCGGGCGCTCGCCCCGTCGCCGGTCAAGACCCGCGCACCAGCCGCTCGCCGGCGACGAGCATCGCCTCACGGGTCGCCTCGGACGTTGCCTCCACGTACACCCGCACCAGCGGCTCGGTGCCGGAGGTCCGTACCAGGAGCCAGGACCCGTCGGCGACGAAGAACTTGAACCCGTCGTTCGTGTCGAGAGCCATCGTCCGGCAGACGGCTTGTGCGGCCAGCTCGGTCGGCGCCTCGGCCTTCAGGTCGACGAGGAGCCGCCGCTTCGTCTCCGCGTACGCGGCCCGATCGATGTGGACGTCGATCCGGCGGTACCAGGACGCGCCGGCGATCTCGTGAAAGTGGGCGATCGCCTTCGACACCGGCCAGCGGCCGGCGGCCCGCTCGCGCAGGAACAGGTCGAGGAGCAGCAGGTCGGCGTAGATCCCGTCGCGCTCGGGAAGGTGCATCCCGAACCCGAAGCCGCCCGACTCCTCGCCGCCCATCATCGCGCCGGTCTCGATCATCTTTGGGCCGATGTACTTGAACCCCACCGCGGTCTCATGGACGTCGATGCCGTAGTGCTCGCCGAGACGCTCGGCCATCGAGGTGTTGTTGACGCTCTTGACCACCGGGTCACGCCAGCCGCGATGCTCCGCGAGGTAGTACATCAGGAGACCCGTGACCTGGAGCTGGTGGATGAACACGCCGGACTCGTCGGCCGCGCCGGCGCGATCCGCGTCCCCGTCGAGCAGCAGGCCCAGGTCGTAGCCGCCGCCGGCCAGCATCCCGAGGGCCTCGTCGACGTGTGGCCGGATCGGTTCCGGGTTGACGCCCCCGAAGAACGGGTTGCGCTCCTGGTGGATCTCGGTGACCTTGATCCTGCCTCCGGCCAGCAACCGGCTGATCCAGCCTGACCCCGAGCCCCACATCGGCTCGACGAGGATGTGGGCGTCGGCTGCCTTGAGGGCGTCGAGATCGAGCGTCCGCCGCACGAACCGCTCGTACCCGTCGAACGGGTCGAAGCGCTCGACCAGACCGGCGGCCTCGGCCTCGGCGAACGGGCGGCGGTCGATCGCCGTGGCACCGTTGCGGGCGATCTGGGCCTCGAGGGTTTCGAGGATCTCGGGCCCGGCGGCCGAGCCTGTCGGCGCCTTCACCTTGAACCCGTTGTCGGTCCATGGATTGTGGCTGGCCGTGATCACGATGCCGGCGGCAGCGCCGCGCTCGACGACCTCGTACGACGACATCTGGGTGGGGACCGCCGTCGTCGAGAACGCAACGGGAATGTCGCGGGCGAGGAGGACTTCCGCGGCGGCCATGGCGAAGTGCTCCGAGGCGAACCGGCGGTCGTAGGCGATCACGACACCCTTCGCCTGGTCACCCCGGTCCACGACGTACTGTGCGACGCCGTCGGCACAGCGCCGGACGTTGTCGAACGTATAGTCCTCGGCGACCCGCGCCCGCCAGCCATCGGTCCCGAAGATGATCGTCGTCGGCGCAGGGGCAGAGGCGGGGGCGGCAGCGGTCTCGGTCACGTCATCCCTCGGGCTCTGAACAGCGGGCGAGCAACGCATCGACGATCGCCGCGCGGGGTCGTGCCCCGCGGAGCACAGCGATTGTCTGTGTCGCCGTCATGCTACCGCGGCCAAGCGGCGCGACCGCGCTCACCCGCCCGACGCTGCGACGGACGATCAGATCCTGCTCACTCACGTCGACCGTTTCGCCCGACCGGACCACGAGTCCCTCGGCATCGATCTCGAGGGCAGCCAGCAGCGCCGTCCACGAGCCGAGGTCCGACCAGCGCACGTTCATCGACCCCATCACGACACGGCCGGCCGCGGCGGCACCCTCCATGACCGCGTGATCGATGGACATGGGGCGCTGGATGGATTCGTACGCCTGTGCCAGCGTGGCCGGTGATCCGATCATCGGCCCGAGGCTCTGGACAAACCCCGTGTGCCGCTCGAGGGCCGCCCGAATCGCCCGGCGCCGCCAGAGGAAAATCCCGGCATTCCAGGCCACGCCGGCCCGATCGACGAGTTCCCGGGCCCGCTCGGGGCGTGGCTTCTCCTCGAAGGCCTTGAGTGGGTACGCGCGCAGGCCACCGAGATCCTCGCCACGAGCGAGGTCGGGGACGAGGTAGCCGTACTCGATGGCCGGACGCGACGCCTGCACACCGAGCGTCACGAGCGGGTCCTCGATTCCAAACGGTCGGTCGGTCAGGTCCCGTGCCGCACGCGCGAGGACGGATCTGAACAACCCTTCGTCGCCGGGTGCAATCCAGGCGTCGGCCGGCAAGACGAGCATGACCTCGTTGTCGTCGCGGTCGATCGCCAAGGTCGCAAGGGCGATCGCCGCTGCCGTGTTCCGCCCCATGGGCTCGACGAGGACGTGGAGATCCGATCGCTGCGATCGCGCGAGTTCGGCGTGACGGCCGTCGGCGACCACGGTCACGTCGGTCGGAGCGAGACCGAGTTCGGGACCGCCGAGCAGGCGATCGACCGTCATTTCGAACAGCGAGCGCTCGCCGAGCAACGGCAGGAACGGCTTCGGTCGCTCGGGGCGGCTGAGCGGCCAGAGGCGCGTACCGCCCCCGCCGGCCATGATGACGGCGTACATCACCGACCATTCTAGGGTTCATCCCGGGGCCTCGGCCATGCAGACGTGTTGCGGACGGCGCAAGAGACGCAGTTCGCAGGAGAATTCGAGCAATCGGTGCGAGATTCGCACGAACTCCGCATTGACTCCGCGAGTCCCGCGCCCGTAGGATGCCCGCGATTGGTCGGTGCCCCCAGCCCGATCTCAAGCGGCTGTGCGGCCGTCCCCGTCACGTGCCGACGACGCCGAGAGGTCCCGCCCCTGTGACGATCGCCGCCCCCAGCCCGAGTCCCGAGGCCCCCCTCGGAGGGCGAGCCGCCCACGACGTCGAGATTGTCGACGTCACGAAGCGCTTCGGGTCAGTCGTCGCGGTCGACCGGATGAACCTCCGGATCGCGAACGGCGCGTTCTACAGCTTCCTTGGCCCGTCCGGCTGCGGCAAGACGACGACGCTGCGAATGATCGCGGGGTTCGAGCAGCCGACGTCGGGCGAGATCATGCTGGCGGGGCAGCCGGTGGCCGGCATCCCGCCCTATCGCCGCAACGTCAACACCGTGTTTCAGCATTACGCCCTGTTCCCGCACATGGACGTCATCCAGAACGTCGGCTACGGCCTGCGCCAGCGAAACGTTGGGCGGACCGAGGAACTCGAGCGGGCAGGCCGCGCCCTCGAGCTGGTCCGGTTGACCGGGTACGAACACCGCCGAACCTGGGAGCTGTCCGGTGGCCAGCAACAGCGCGTGGCGCTGGCCCGGGCGCTGGTGAACCAACCCACCGTGCTCCTCCTCGACGAACCGCTCGGAGCGCTGGACCTCAAGCTGCGCAAGGAGATGCAACTCGAGCTCAAGGCGCTCCAGCAGGAGGTCGGGATCACGTTCGTCTACGTGACCCACGATCAGGAGGAAGCGCTGACGATGAGCGACGTGATCATCGTCATGAACGAAGGCCGGATCCTCCAGGAGGGCAGCCCGACCGAGCTGTACGAGCGGCCCGTCGACACCTTCGTCGCGAACTTCATCGGGGTGTCCAACCCGATCAAGGGCAAGGTGACGGCCTTCGACGCCGCGACGCATCGCGCCGAGATCGAATCGGCGGGAGGCCTGCGCATCGCCGGCGTCGTCACGGACCGCGCGGCGCGCCCCGCGGCGGGGACGGAGGTCACCGTGGCGGTTCGCCCAGAACGCCTTCGCGTGGATGCGGCCGGCACGCCCGAACCCGAGGGGTCAGGCTGGGTATCCGTCCCGGGGCGGATCGAACAGGGGACCTATCTCGGCGAGCAGACCGAATATCGCATCGCAACGGACGTCGTCGGCGAACTCATCGTTCGCCGCCAGAATGCCGCGGGGGCGGCGCAGCACGTGGGACCGGGCGACGCCGTCGTCGTCCGGTGGCAGGAGGAAGCGAACCTGGTCCTCGTCGACTAGGTCGCACCAAGGAGGCATCGCGTGGCAGATCTCGAGCAGTACCTGAAGCGGATCTCGGAACACAGGGTCAACCGGCGCGGGTTCCTCGCGGCCGCCGGACTGACCGCCGGTGGGGCGGCGCTCGCGGCATGCACCCCGGGCACGGGCGGCGGGAGCAGCGCGGCTCCAACGGCCGGCGCGATCGAGGACTCGCTGTTCATCTACAACTGGTCCGAATACATCAACCCCGACAACATCGAGACCTACAAGGCCGAGTTCGGGGTCAAGACCGTCCAGTACGACATCTACTCCAACAACGAGGAGCTGATCGCCAAGCTCCAGGGCGGGGCGAGCGGCTACGACCTTGCGTGCCCGACGGCCGAGTACGTCCCGGGCATGGTCGAGGAGGGCTTCCTGGCGAAGCTCGACCTGTCCCGGATCCCGAATCAGAAGCACATCGACCCGGCGTTCCTCGACCTCGCCTGGGATCCGACCAACGAGTACCAGCTCCCGAAGGACTTCGGGACCACCGGCATCCTCTATCGCGAGAAGCTGACCGGCGCGCCGGTCGTGTCGTGGCAGGAGCTCTACGACCTGACGCTCGGCAAGTTCTCGGGCAAGACCGTCATGGTCGACTCGATGGGCGATGTCTTCGTCATGCCCCTCAAGATGCTCGGCTACTCGCTCAACTCGGTCGAGAAGACCGAGCTTGAAGAGGCGCGCAAGATCCTGCTCGACCTGGCGCCGCACATCCTCGCGCTCGACTCGGACACCTACCAGGTGAAGCTGGCTTCGGAAGAGGCCGCACTCTGCCTCGGGTGGACCGGCCCGCTCCTCGACCTGCGCGCCGACCCGGCGACCGCCGACACGGGCTATTCCGTCCCGAGCGAGGGTTCGCTGTTCTGGCTCGACACGTGGGTGATGATGGCCGACGCCCCGCACCCGAACGCCAGCTACGCGTGGCTCGACTTCATCCATCGCCCGGACATCCAGGCCCTCGAGACCGAGTACAACGGGTACGGGACGCCGAACAGCGAAGCCCGCAAGCTCGTGTCGCAGGAGCTCCTCGATGATCCGGCGATCTTCCCGCCAGACTCGGTCATGCCGAGCCTCGAGGGGGCGGAGGACACCTCGGGCAACAATCAGCGGCTCGACATCTGGGCCGAATTCAAGGGGGCGATCGGCGGCTGACCTCGCCCTGATCGTCGACCGGACCTGGCGGGAACGCGAGTGGCCGCGGGGGCTGCCACGCCCGCAGCCGACCGAGAGAGAGGAGGGCGGATCCGATCCGCCCTCCTCACGTTCCTGCTCGTCCTTCCCGCGGGGGCCTGGTACCTCGTCCTGCTGATCGCTCCCCTGGCGATCATCACGATCTTCAGCTTTGGCGTACGCGCCAAGAACGGCGGCTATGCGCCGGCATTCGTTCTGGACAACTACGCCGCGATCCTCGGCGACCTCCAGAAGGCGGCGCCGTTCACCGCCAGCCTGTCCATGGCGATCGGCGGCACGATCGGCTCTCTCCTCATCGGCCTACCGCTGGCCTACTTCATTGCGACCCGGGCCGGACGGCGCAAGGGCCTGTTCATCCTGCTCCTCGTCATCCCGTTCTGGACCAGCTTCCTGATCAGGACCTATTCGTGGCTGATCGTCCTGGGCCCCGGCAGTCTGGGTGGGTTCATCGGCGACCTCGTCGGCGATGACAACTTCCGGATCCTCGGCACCCCGGTGGCCGTTCTCATCGGGCTCGTGTACGGCTACCTGCCGCTGATGGTGTTTCCCCTCTACGTGACGCTCGAGCGGATGGATCGCACGCTGGTGGAGGCGTCCAAGGACCTCGGGGCGGGACGTTGGGCGACCTTCCGCCAGGTCACCCTGCCCATCGCCCTGCCGGGGCTGATCACCGGCAGCATTCTCGTGTTCATCCCGATGATGGGTGAGTACGTCATCCCGCAGATCCTCGGCTACGGTCGGATCTACCTCGTCGGCAACGCCCTGGTCACCGACTTCCTCGAAGCCCGGAACTGGCCCGCAGGCAGTGCGAAGGCCGTCATCCTCATCTTCGTCATGTTGATCACCGTCACGTTCTACACGTGGTTCGTGAACCGCGGCCGGAAGGGCCGTGAAGTGAGCGTCCTGTGAGCGCCCCCGCCCTGGCTGGCGAGAGCGCCGTCGGGCGCCTGGCCTCGGCGCCACGGCGGCCCCAGCTCGACCGCGGGGGTATCGCGGTCGAAGTCTGGCTGCGCGTGCAGGCCTCCCTCGTCTACGCCTTCCTCTACCTGCCGATCGCCATCGTCGTCGTCTTCAGCTTCAACGCCAACAGCCTAGCGACGATCTGGACGGGGTTCAGCGTGAACTGGTATCCGACGGCGCTGGCCAACTCGGTGGTGCAGAACGCGCTTGCCAACAGCTTCATCGTGGCCATCCCCAACGCCATCCTGGCGACACTCTTCGGGACCATGGCCGCCCTCGGCCTCCAGCGGGTCCCGCGCAGGGTCAGGATCGTCTTCGACGCGGTGACCTACGTGAGCATCATCATCCCCGAGATCGTCATCGCCCTGGCCACCCTGGTCCTGTATGCGACCGGGTTCGGGTTCATCGAGGACACGTTCGGGATCAAGCTGCGCTTTGGACACGTCACGATCATCGCGGCGCACATGCTGTTCAATACGAGCCTCGTGCTGCTGCTCGTGCGGGCGCGGCTGTCGGGCATGGACCGCACGCTCGTCGAAGCGTCCGCCGACCTCTTCGCGACCCCGTGGCGAACGTTCCGCCAGATCACGTTTCCGCAGCTCCTTCCCGGGATCATGGCCGGATTTCTGCTGGCGTTCACGTTCAGCTTCGACGACTATGTGATCACGACGTTCACGTCGGGCCCGGGTTCGTCGACGCTGCCCCTGTGGGTGTTCGGCCAGGTCAAGCGGAGCGTCTCGCCCGAAACCAACGCGGTGGCCACGATCATGCTCCTGTTCACCCTGGCGATGTTGTTCGTCGGACAGTTCCTGCTGCTGCGCAACAGCCGACGGACCCAGGGTCGGGGCGGTGCCGGTATGGCCGGCATGATCGCAGAGCAGCGCTGACGCGCGACGACGCTCGATGACCGATCGACACCCACTCGACAACGTGGACGCGTGGCGGGGACCCACCGCCTCACAGGCGGCGGGTCTGACACTTGCGGCCGCACGCGCCGTGGTCGAAGCGGTCCAACGCGAGGCGCGAGCGATGGGCGTCGCGATGAGCTGTGCCGTCGTCGATTCGGGCGATCAGCTCGTCGCGTTCGAGCGGATGGATGGGGCCGATCTCGTCGGCATCACCCTGGCTCGGGACAAGGCGTTCACCGCGCTCGTGAACCGGATGCCGACGCGCGACCTCGCCCCGATCGTCCAGCCGGGGACCGAGTTCTACGGCTACGACAGCGTGGCCGGCGGGCGAACGATCGTGTTCGCGGGCGGAATGCCCCTGGAACGCGACGGGGTCCTGGTCGGAGCGGTCGGCGTCAGCGGCGGCGATGCGGCTCAGGATCAGCGGGCCGTCGAGGCGGGGCTCGTCGCCCTGGCCTGACCTGCCGTTCGCCCGAGGGCGGGGCGGCTGACCGGCACTCGATCAGTCGTCGGCGTCGTTCGACTGCCGCGGCCATCTTCGCGCCGAGGATCAGCCCTGTCGGCGAACAGTCGGGAGACCGTCCAGCTGGTCGGCCATCGGCAGGACGTAGTGCGTAGCCACGAGACTGACGAAGGCGACCGACACCGTGAGCAGCGCGGCGAGGAGCACCGTGGAGCCGAGCAGGACGGCACTGATCACGCACGTCAGCGCGCCCATGCGACCCGGCCGCGCAAGGATGACGATGGCGGCGAGCCGGAGGCGCAGGCGCAGCGGCACATGTTCGCGTCGCGGGTCGACCACGATCGGCCACGCGGCGACCAGGAACATCGCGACGGCGATCTCCCCATACAGGGCGAGAAGGCTGAGCGTCCAGCCGACCACGCCACCCGCCTCGAGACCGGTGACGATGTTGGCTGTCAGGGCAACGACCAGCAGGCTCGCGCCGGCGCCAATCCCGAGTGCCGGCGCGGCCCAGCGTCGCATGCCGGCGGTGAAGTCCCACAGGCTCGTCCTATCGCCACGATAGATGCGTGCGGCCATGCGGTGCAGGCCGGCCGTGGGGATGGCGATCGCGATGAGCAGCACCGCGGCCGGGCGCCACGTCACGCTCACCAAGATGACCGCCACCAGGAGCAGGCCCCACGTCGCGTTGGCCGGTACCAGCCGCCACGAGTTGAAGTAGAAGTCGACGGATGCTGTCCGTAGCACCTCGATCAGCCGCGGTGCCTCGGAAAGGGGGCTCCTGCTCGGCTCGCCTCCCAGCTGTTCCACCATCGTCAACCCTTCACCCCGGCGGCGGCGATGCCTTCCACGAAGTAGCGCTGGAAGACAATGTAGAGCAGGAGGATCGGGATGGTCGCGATGACCACGGTGGCCATCAGCGGCGGCCAGTTGGTTCCCTGTCCGCCGGTCAGCCGGAACAGGGTCAGACCCAGGGGCAGCGTCCAGTGGTCCGAATCGGGACTGAGGAACACGGCCGGCCAGAAAAGGCCGTTCCACGCGCCCTGGAAGGCCAGGATCGTCACGGCGGCCAGCGCCGGTGTAGCGAGCGGGAGCATGACCCGCCAGAACGTGGTGAAGAAGCCCGCTCCGTCGATCCGCGCCGCCTCCTCGAGCTCGCGCGGGATGGTGAGGAAGTACTGGCGCAGCAGGAAGATGCTCGTGGCCGAGACCGCCGTGACGAAGATCACCGCCACGTACTGGCCGGCTCCAACCGTCAGGCCGACACTGCTGAACAGGATGTAGACGGGGACCACGCGCAGCTGGTCGGGGATCATCAGGGTCGCTAGGACGATGAGGAAGAGCGCGTCGCGGCCGGGGAAGCGCAGCCGGGCAAACGCGTACCCGGCAAGGCTGCCGAACGCGACGTTGGTGACGGTCACGGCGGCGGCGATGAAGACACTGTTCGCGAAGAGCACGACCACCGAGGGGTCCAGGCGGGACAGCGTGTACTCCCACGCCCCGAGGGTGATCGGATCCGGGATTACCGTGAGCCTGGTGGCGTCCGGCAGCGTCTTGAACGAGGTGATGACCGTCCACGCGAACGGCACGAACATGAGCAGCGCATAGCCCAGGAGCAGCGTGTACGCGAGCCGGCGCCGCAGGGTCTGTCCCCGCTCCCGGCCGGGCGCGTCGGCCGCGTTCATCGCTCCATCACGATGCCGGCGTCCCGCCGAAGAGCCGTCGCTGGACGAGGGTCGCGCCGAACATGATCACGAACAGGACGATGCCGACCGCGGCAGCGTATCCGGGCCTGATCTGCACGAACAGGGCATTGTAGAGATAGAGGACGATCGTCATGAGCGCATTCACCGGGTCGCCGTTCGGGCTCCCCGCGATGTAGGCCTGGTCGAACAGTTGAAGGCCGCCGATCATGCCCACCGTGGCAACGAAGAAGTGGGCCGGCCGGAGCAGCGGGAATGTAATCCGCCAGAACGCCTGCCAGGCATTTGCGCCGTCGATCGCCGCCGCCTCGTAGACCTCGCGACTGATCGCCTGGAGTGACGCCAGGTAGAAGAGCATGAAGGTGCCGGACGTGGTCCACGCGTTCAGGACGATCACGCTGTTCAGGGCGGTTCGGCGATCGCCGATCCAGTTCTGGTGTGGCCCGAAACCGAAAAGCTGGAACAGCGGGTTCAGTCCGAGGGCACCGCGCACCTCGTTGAAGAACCCATCGGGAGCGACCAGGAAGATCCACAACGTCGTGATCGCAGCGGAGCTGGCGATCGCCGGGAAGTAGAAGGATGCCCGAAAGAATGTCTGGCCGCGGATTTTCTGGTTCACGACCACCGCCAGGAAGAGGCCGACGGCCATCGTGAGCGGAACCCACACGACGGTGTAGTAGATCGAGTTCCTGATCGCGATCTGAAAGATCGGGTCGCCCAGGATCCGCTCGAAGTTCCGCAGGCCGACGAAATCGACGGGACCGCTCCGGATATTCCAGTTCCAGACACTGATGTACGCGGCGTAGAGAAAGGTGCCGATGTTGAGGAGGAGAAAGATCAACATCGGCACCGCGACCATGCAGTAGGCCGCAATGGCCTCCGGGCGCCGGTGGGCCGGCGCACGGCGGCGCATCATTGATGGAGGGCCATCGATCGCCCTCTTCTGCGCGGTCAACTCACGACCCGGCGGTCGGCGGAGAGGGATCCCCGCCGACCGTGGCGACGCTGACCTCGACGGAACGCGGCTCTGACCTCCTAGTTGGAGAGCTGCTGGGCGATCGCCCTGGCCGTCGCCGTGACCACGGCTGCGGCCGAGTAGGTGCCATCCTGGATCTCCGCGGTGAACGCATCCTGGAACGCCTTCTGCACGTCGTTGTACCCCCGCATGAAGCCGGAGCCGGGCCTCGAATACTCGGCGCCCTTCACGATGATGTCGAATCCGGCGGGCACCGGCACGTCGGATCGGGATGGAACCGCGATGCCGCCGCCGGTCCAGGTGGCCATACCGGTGGGACCGGTCAGGAACTGCATGACGGACCACGCCTGATCCTTGTTCGCGGAATCGGCGCCAATGCCGTATGCCGCGGTGTAGCTGATCGTCACCTTACTGCCACTGCTGCCCGTCGGCATCTCGGCAAAGGCCCAGCTCGTGTCCGGGAAGCTGTCACGCATGTAGCCGAGCAGCCAGCCACCCTCGAAGGCAAAGGCGACGTCGCCCTTGCCGAGCGCCTCCCCGCACCAGCCATCGCCCATGTCACCGGCGGTCATGCCAAGGCCATCCCTGAACAGGTCGAGGTACCACTGGACGGCGGCCGTGGATGCAGGTGTCTCGATAGCAGGTGCCTTGCCGTCCGCGGCCAACAGCTCGCCGCCCTGCGCGTACAGGAAGGCGAGTCCCCGATCCAGGCCGGGATTCAGGCAGATTGGCGCCTTGAGGCTGCCCTTGCCCTTCAGGGCCGCGGCCGCCGCAAGGAGGTCGTCGAGCGTCGCCGGCGCCGCCGCGACGAGATCGGTGTTGTAGGCCATCGCGATCGTGTTGCCGTCCTTTGGCAACCCGTAGATGTGGCCGTCCGAACCGGTGAAGATGTCGAGGTATTCCTTGAAGAACGGGTTCGTGCTGAAACTCTGCCGCGCGATGTAGTCGTCGAGCGGCTCGAGGAACCCCTGGTCGATCCAGTCCCGCGCGTATTCGGCGTTGACGTAGAACAGGTCAGGTGGAGTGCGCGCACCGAAACGGGTGATCATCTGGGCACGGTAGTCCCCGGCGACCGTCTCCTGGTCAACACTGATCGCGGGGTAGGTCACGGCGAATGCCGCGAGGGCCGCGGCGAGCGCGCTGCGCTCGGACGGAGACGATTCCCACTGTCCGAGCGTCGCGGAGCCGCTGATCCCAGCCGGGTTCCAGGGTGTTGCGCCGGGTGCCGGCGTCCCGCTGTCGGGCGTAGGAGTCGCGGCGGGTGCCGCACACGCTGCAAGCACAATGGCCGCCACCGACCCGAAGACAATCCATCGCCGAAACATCTGATCCTCCTTACCTGTTGAGCGAACCATGTGTGATTGGACCGGACCTCATCGCGGGGTCTCCATGGCAGTGGTTGGATCGCTGCTCGAGCGGATCACGAGCGTTGGCTTGAGGAGCAGATGTGCCACCGCGTCCACATCAGCACCTGACTCGCTGGATGACGTCCCGCGTTCGATCGCGTTGAGCCGGGAGAGAAGCATGTTCACCACCGCCCGTCCGGCCTCCTCGATGGGCTGACTCACGCTGGTGAGATCGAACCCGGGCATGCCCGCCGACGAGATGTCGTCGAATCCGACGACCGCGACGTCGTGCCCGGGCCGCAGACCCCGCTCGGTCACCGCTCGCAGCGCCCCGAGCGCGTCGGCGTCGCTGACGCACACCAGGGCGGTCGGCGGATCGGGAGCGTCGAGCACCCGATGGGCGAGCACCCGGCCCTGCTCGATCCCCCCCACGTCGCGCACGACCAGCGGTGTGACGCCCAGTCGAGCGCAGCTCGACTCGTAGCCGGCGAGCCGGTCGTCGCCGACCCCGGATCCACCGGGCCACCCGATGAATGCGATGCGCCGATGCCCAAGGCCGTAGACGTGCTCGACGGCGAGGGTGACGCCGGCGGCGCCGTCGACGTCGACCCACGCTCCCTGCTCCTCGTTGCGCCAGGCGCGCCCAAACGCGACGAAGGGCACGCCTCGCTCGGTGAGCCAGCCCTGTCTGGGATCGCCAACGACGGTGTCCGACAGGATGAACCCGTCGACGGTCAGCTGGGAAAGGAGCTCCGCGTAGCGGTCCAGGCCGGCCCTGCCGCCGGCCGTCGTGAACAGGAGGATGTGAAATCCACGGTCCGAGGCAGCCTCGGTGATAGCGTGCGCGAACCGATCGAGAACCGGATTGAGCATCCCCGGTGTCGCCGGCATGATGCAGTAGCCGATGAGGCGACTGACCTGCGTGCGCAGCGAACGGGCAGCGCGGTTCGGCCGGTAGTGGAGCGATTCGATGGCCGATTCGACTCGCGCTCGCGTGTCGATCGCCACCCGGTCGGGCGCGTTGAGGACGTTCGAAACCGTCTGTCGTGAAACGCCGGCAGCGGCGGCAACGCTCATCAGCGTCGCATTCGTGCGTCGCCTTCTTCCCATCACGGTCCTCGAAGTTTGGCCCTGTCTGCCGATGTGAACGTTCAAATTCGGACTCGTGCTTGTTTGATCGTTCAAAATCTGGTTAGATGCAGTTAACGACCAGCGATGGGGTTTGTCAAGTGCCTGAAACACGAATGAGGCAGCGGGACATCGGGGAACCAGCAAAGGCCACGGGAGCGGTTGCATCGACGGAGCAGCAGGCCCTGGCTGAGCAGCCGTTCCTCCATGACCTCGTCTCCTGCATCCAGGCACCAACCGTCGCCCTGTCGTCTGACGACGGGCAGGTTCGGCCAGGCGGGGCTCAGGGGATCCTGTGCCGTGATCGACGCGTTCTGTCCGAGCTCAACGTGAGGATCGACGGCCGTGAGCCGGTCGGGATCGGTCACCGGCAGACGGCCCCAGACGTCGCCCACTTCGGGGCTGTCATCCGGCATGCGGGCGATCCCGGCGCCGATCCGACGGTCCGGCTGGAGCGCGTCAGGCGCGTCCGGTCGGACGGGCTCGATGAGCGCCTCGAGATCGTGAGCGCGGCGCGCTCCCCCATCGCGGTGACCCTGACCGTGCGGGCGAGCGTGGACCTGGCCGGCATCGGCGACGTCAAGCAGGGCGCACCGTCAGCGCCGCTCCGGCCGGAGCCCGCTGACCGCGGACTCATGTGGGCGGACGCGCTGACCGAGGTCATCCTGCGCGCGTCCCAGGAACCGCTCGTGAACGGAGGCGAGCTGTCGTGGCCGATCGTCCTGCCGCCGCGAGGCCGCTGGGCCGTTGACCTTGCCCTGGACGTGGTGGAACGTGAGCCGCAGCTCAACACGTTCCTGGCGGCCCCCGGAGGTCTCGGCTGGGAGACCGTGGCGATCGAAGGGCCTCGAGACGTGGCCCGCGTTGTCCAGCGCAGTGTCGAGGACCTCGCGGCACTCACGCTCGCCGATCCGATGGAGCCACGGGATCGGTTCATCGCGGCCGGCAGCCCGTGGTTCCTCACGCTCTTTGGACGCGACTCCCTGTGGGCCGCCCGGCTGACGCTGCCATTGGGCACCGCCCTTGCCCGGGGGACACTGCGAACACTGGCCCGTCGTCAGGGCACGCACAGCGATCCGGCCACGTCCGAGGCTCCCGGAAAGATCCTGCACGAGGTGCGCACCGACGCGGCCCACGCCCAGCTGCCACTGGTTTATTACGGCAGTGTGGACGCGACGGCGCTCTGGGTGTGCCTTCTTCATGATGCCTGGCGCTGGGGCATGGCTCCCGAAGACGTCGCCCAGCTGCTCGAACCATTGGAGGCGGCACTGGGCTGGATCCTCGGCAACGCCGACGCCGACGGTGACGGCTTCCTCGAGTACCTCGATGTCGGCGGGCGGGGGCTCGCGAACCAGGGCTGGAAGGACTCCGGCGACGCGATCCAGTTCCCGGACGGAACGATCGCCGACGGACCCATCGCGCTCAGCGAGGCCCAGGCCTACGCTCACGAGGCGGCCGTGTCCGGCGCGCGGCTGCTCGAGGCGTTCGGCCGCCCGGGCGCGGACGAACTGCTGGCCTGGGCCGCCGATCTTCGTGATCGGTTCCGGCGATCCTTCTGGGTGTCCGACGAGCGTGGGCGTTTCCCTGCGATCGCCCTGGATGGCGCCAAGGCGGCCGTTGGCACGGCCACATCCAATCCCGGCCACCTGCTGGGCACCGGATTGCTGGAGCCGCACGAGTCCGCCATCGTGGCGGCGCGACTCGCGGAGGCCGATCTTGACTCCGGGTACGGCCTGCGCACGATGAGTGCGGACGCAAGCGGCTTCAACCCGCTCGGGTACCACACCGGCTCGGTCTGGCCACACGACACCGCGATCGCTGTGCGAGGCCTGGTCAGGACCGGACATGCGAATGTCGCGGCCTCGCTGGCGGGCGGCCTGCTCCGGGCGGCGGCGGCCTTCGGTCATCATCTGCCGGAGCTGTACGGCGGTACGGATGCCAGGTTGGGCGAGCCCGTTGTGGCGTACCCGGCCGCGTGCCGCCCGATGGCATGGTCGGCCGCAGGTGCCGTCGCGTTGATGCAGGCCGCCCTGGGCCTGGAGGCGGATGTCCCGAGCGGTGTGCTGCGTGTTGCGCCGCTCAGAGAGTTCGCCATGTGGTTCCCCTTTCGGGCGAGCGGGCTGCAGGTCGGCGGTCATCCGCTCACCGTCGCCGTCTCTGCCGACGGCGAGGTCAGCGTCGACACGACGGCACCCATCCGGATCGAGGTGGGTCACGGCGCAGCCGACTGAAGCGGCCCACGACAGCCTCGGAGCCTGTGAAGAGAGCCGGTCCCCGTCGGCCGATCACGAGGGTGATGCCGTGCTCGACGCGCGTGAGGGACGGATCAAGAACGGATGGACGAGCGCCGCTGCGGATCGTCGAGGTCCTCGACCCTCGTCCACTCGGTGTTCGTGTGCTCGATGATGGAGGCCATGGCCGGCACCGTGGCGTCGACGGTCCGTCGCCCCCTCCGGCCGGTCAGGCGCCCGGCGCCGCCCCGGACGTGGGACCGCTAGCCGATGGCGGCGGCGGCCTCGGGATCCGGCAACCCGGCCTCGCTCGCGAGCAGCGCGGCCTTCTCGGTGCGCTCCCACGGGAGATCCAGGTCGGGCCGCCCGAAGTGGCCGTACGAGGCCGTCTGGCGATAGATCGGTCGGCGCAACTGGAGGCCGTCGATGATCGAGGCCGGCCGCAGGTCGAAGTGGCGCTCGATGAGCGCCTGGATGGCCTCGTCGGGAATCCGCCCCGTCCCGAACGACTCGACCGACAGCGACAGCGGCCGCGCGATCCCGATCCCGTAGGCCAGTTCCAGCTCGAACCGATCGGCGATCCCGGCGGCCACGATGTTCTTGGCGACCCAGCGTGCGGCGTAGGCCGCCGAACGATCCACCTTGGTCGGGTCCTTGCCCGAGAAGGCACCACCGCCATGGCGGGCCATCCCGCCGTACGAATCGACGATGATCTTGCGGCCCGTCAGGCCCGCGTCGCCCATCGGGCCGCCGGTCACGAATCGCCCGGTCGGGTTGACGTGCATCACGGGATCCGACTCGCGCAGTTCTGCGGGGATGGTCGGCCGGATCACGGCGTCGACGATGTCCTGGCGAAGGCGTTCGGAGCGGACGTCGGGATCGTGCTGCGCCGACACGACCACCGTCCGGACGCGCACGGGGACGCCGTGGCTGTACTCGACGGTGACCTGGGTCTTGCCGTCCGGGCGGAGGTACGGGAGCTGGCCAGACTTGCGGGCCTCCGCGAGTCGGCGGGCCATCCGGTGGGCGAGCGCGATCGGGAGCGGCATGAGCTCCGGCGTCTCGCGGCAGGCGAAGCCGAACATCATCCCCTGGTCGCCGGCGCCCAGTTCATGCGACGGTGCCTTGTCCTCGCGGACTTCGAGGGCCGCGTCGACGCCCTGGGCGATGTCGGCGGACTGCTCCTTGACCGAGACGAGCGTCCCGCAGGTCAGGTAGTCGAACCCGTAATCCGCGCGGGTGTAGCCGATGTCGCGAACGGTGTCGCGAACGACCGCCTGGAAGTCGATATACGTCGTCGTCGTGATCTCGCCCAGGACCATCACCAGACCGGTCGTGGTGGCCGTCTCGCAGGCGACCCGCGCGTCCGGGTCCTCCGCGATGATCGCGTCCAGGATGGCGTCACTGATCTGGTCGCACATCTTGTCGGGGTGACCCTCGGTCACCGACTCGGACGTGAACAGGTATTGACTGGCGTCGACGATGCTCATTGGGCTCCTCTGCGGTCGGCGGGGCGAGGGTACCACGATGGTTCGCGTCCCCCCAGGAGGCTATGCTCCGGCCGATGACTCACTCCGGGCGGTCCACCGACGAGGCGCTCGAGCGGGCACGCGCACTGGATGCCGCCGATCCGCTGCGTCGGTTCCGCGAACGATTCGTCGTGCACAATCCTGACCTCGTGTACCTCGACGGCAACTCCCTGGGGCGCCTGCCGATGGCGACCAGGGACCGCCTTCGGTCGGCGGTCGAGAACGAGTGGGCGGGCGAGCTCATCGGGGCGTGGGACCACTGGGTCGAGCTCCCGGGACGAGTCGGCGACGCGCTTGCTCGCGACGTCCTCGGCGCGGCCGAAGGCGAAGTGGTCGTCGCCGACTCGACGACCGTCAATTTCTACCGTCTCGCGGCTGCCGCCCTCGACGCCCGCCGAGGTCGCCGCGTGATCGTGACCGATCGGGCGAACTTTCCAACCGACCGATACGTCCTTGAGGGTCTCGCCCGCGCTCGCGGCCTCGCGATCCAGTGGCTCGACCCAGATCCCGTGCGCGGTCCGTCGGCCGACGACGTGGCCGCCGTCCTCGACGAGGACGTGGCGCTCGTCAGCCTCAGCCACGTCAACTACCGATCGGCGGCGATCGCCGATCTGGCCGCGATCGGCGAGCGGGCCCACGCGGCCGGTGCCCTGACCCTCTGGGACCTCAGCCATTCGGCCGGGATCGTCGCCGTCGACCTGGCCGGGATCGGTGCCGATCTGGCCGTCGGCTGCACGTACAAGTACCTCAACGCGGGCCCCGGCGCACCCGCCTTCCAGTACATCCGGCGCGACCTCCAGGACGAGCTGCGCACGCCGATCCAGGGCTGGTTCGGCCGCCACGACGTGTTCTCCATGGGGCAGGGCTGGGAGCCGGCGGCCGGGATCGCCGCGTGGCTTGCCGGGACGCCCGCGATCCTCGGACTCGTCGCGATCGAGGAGGGCGTCCGGCTGGTGGCCGAGGCCGGTCTTGCCCGGATCAGGGCGAAGAGCATCGCCCTCACCTCGTTCGCCGTGGAGTTGCACGACCACCGGTTGGCGGGCCTGGGCAGCTCGCTGGGCAGTCCCCGTGACCCCGGGCAGCGTGGCGGTCATGTCTCGATCCGTCATGCCCGAGCCCGCGATCTTCGCGCCCTCCTCGCCGCGGCCGGCGTCATCGCCGACTTCCGTGAGCCGGACTCGCTCCGCCTGGGGTTATCGCCGCTGACGACTTCGTTCGAGGACGTCGCGCGGGGGGTCGAGGCGATTCACGTGATCCTCGCGGCCGGCTGAGCGAACGCCGGCGCCGGCTCGATGGTCAGCCGGCCGCCCGATCGAAGTGCACGAGTTCGAGCGGCGCGCCACCGCCGATCAGGTGCCGTGCTGCCACGATGACATGTAGGCGACCTGCTCGGGTGTCATCGGATCGATGACGATCCCGCGCGCGGCGAGTTTGAGCCTCGCGACCTCGCGATCAATCGCTTCCGGCACCACGTAGACGGTGGCCTCCAGCTCGCCGTGATGCTTCGCGACGTACTCCGCCGACAGCGCCTGGTTGGCGAAGCTCATGTCCATCACCGCCGCGGGATGGCCCTCGGCGGCGCCCAGGTTGACGAGCCGACCCTCGGCCACGAGGTTGAGGCGCTTGCCGCCGATGTCGAACTCCTGGACGTTGTCGCGCACCTCGCGCACATGACCTTCGGCCATGTCACGCAGCGCGGCGAGGTCCAACTCGGCATCGAAGTGGCCGGAGTTGGCCATGACCGCCCCGTCGTGCATCGCCTCGAAGTGTTCGCGCCGGAACACGTTGACATTGCCCGTCGCGGTGATGAACAGGTCGCCCCACGGCGCTGCCTGTGCGGCGGTCATCACCTGGAACCCGTCCATGAGGGCCTCGAGCGCGCGCACCGGATCCACCTCGATGATCGCAAGGTGGGCACCGTGGCCGTGCATCCGCGAGGCGATCCCCTTGCCCACCCAGCCGTAGCCGGCAACTACCACGTTGCGGCCCGCGATGAGCAGGTTGGTCGCGCGCAGGATTCCGTCGAGCGTGGACTGGCCGGTTCCGTAGCGGTTGTCGAAGAGATGCTTGGTCTGGGCCTCGTTCACCGCGACCACCGGGAACCCGAGCGCGTTGTCGGCGGCCATGGCCCGCAGGCGGATGACGCCGGTGGTCGTCTCCTCGGTGCCGGCGAGGACCTCGGCGATCTGCCCCGGCCGCTCCTGGTGGAGCAGCGAGACCAGGTCGCAACCGTCGTCCATCGTGATCTGCGGATGGCCGTCGGCGACGGCGTTGAGGTGCGCGTAGTACGTGTCCCGGTCCTCGCCCCGGCGAGCGAAGACGCCGATCCCGTACTCCTTGACCAGCGCGGCCGCGACGTCGTCCTTCGTGGATAGCGGGTTCGAGGCGGCGAGGACGACCTCGGCGCCTCCGGCCTTCAGCGTGCGCATGAGATTCGCGGTCTCGGTCGTGACGTGCAGGCATGCCCCGATGCGCAGCCCGTCGAGCGGTCGCTCGCGCTCGAAGCGTTCGCGGATGAGGCGCAGGACGGGCATCTCCCGCTCGGCCCACTCGATCCTGCGCACGCCCTCGGCTGCCAGGCCGAGATCGGTCACGTCATGGGCGGGGAGCGTCTCTGTGGCGGTCATGACTGGTCGTTCTCCTTGGTGGCCCGGAACAAACGGCGGAGGGGTCGGGTGAGGCCGGCCCACGGCGGGCCGATGCGATGGATCAGCCGCTCCTCGAAGCGGACGTGCTCCGCGTAGCCAATCCGGCGATAGGCCTGAAGCGCCGGTGGGTTGTCCGACCGGACGTTCAGGACGACCTGGTCGCACGTGAGCAGCAGTTCGGCCGTCACGGCCGCCGTCACCGCGGCTGCGTACCCGCGGCCCCGATGATCGACGTGCGTGAGGACGTTGCCCACGACGCCGAGTCGGGCGGCCGGGCTGATCACATGCGTCCCGGCCGCCGACACGAGGCGACCGCCGATGCGGATGCCATAGTAGACGCCGTCGACGATTGACGACCCGGGCAGCCATGACGCGAACCCCAGGTGGTAGAGGCGATTGAGTTCGCCCACGTCGCCCGGGCCGAGACGCTCGACGTCGGCACGGATCGGCAGGAACCGCGTGCCGTCGACCCACATCCGAACCATCTGCGGTCCGGGGTCCACCCGGTACACCGACGAGAGCGCAGCGAGATGCTCGGGCATGACCGCCGTGAACGCCGCCCGCGGGCGAAGCACCTCGCGCAGGATCGCCTCGATCCCCGATGGGCTGCCCATCAGGAACAGCGGCTGGGGCGTCAGCCCCGAGTACTCGAGACCAACCGCGATGGGTTGATCGCCGTCGAAGGCCATGCCCCAGCGCGTGCGCGGAAACTCGCGATCCTCGAGGTCGCAGATCGCATAGGCCGCGAACAGTCGCTCGCGCTCGAGAAAGGAGCGAAGGAGGCCGCGATCGGTGGTCTGGCGGACGGCGAGGGGACGCTCCCGGCGACCGAGCGCGACGGTCGCCATCAGGCGACCTCCGCGGCGACGCCGAAGACGTCGCCGCCGGACGTAGCGTCCGCCTCTGCCCAGCGCCGGGCGCGTGCCTCCGTTGCGGCGATCAGCGCTGCGCCGCGCGGAGAGCCGAGCGCGCCTTCCTCCGTGATCAGGGTGCCGATGAGATCGGTCGGGGTGATGTCGAATGCCGGATTGCTGACGGCGGTGGCCAGCGGCATGGTCGCCGGCGCCGGTCGGAGGTTCGGGGCGACCAACTCACGCTCGGGCCGCGTCTCCAGTGTGACCGCGGATCCCGTTGGCGCCGCCGCGTCCAGGGCACTCAGCGCGGCGCACACCAGGAATGGCACTTCGTGGCGACTCGCCAGGGCAGCAAGCGGGTACGTCCCGATCGCGGCGACCACATCGCCGTTGGCCGCAATCCGGTCCGCCGCGACGATCACCGCATCGACCTCGCCGTTCGCGATCAGGTAGCCCGCGGCCGCGTCGATCACGACCGTATGCGGCACCCCTGCCTGGGCAAGCTCCCAGGCGGTGACGCGCGAGCCGGTCAGCAGCGGTCGCGACTCAGCGACCCAGACATGCAGCGACCGCCCGCCGTGATGCAGAGCCTGAAGTGCCCCGAGCGCCGTTCCGAACTGGCCGCCGGAAAGCGCCCCGCTCGTGCCGTGGGTCAGGACGCGCAGCGGTCGGTCGTCGGTGCCCGGCAGCGCGGCGGCGGCCATCTCGGCGATCCGGCCGTTGTCGACGGTCGATTCGGCCACGATCCGATCTGCCTCGTGGCGCAGCGCAATGGCCACCGCAACGCCGTCGGCACCGTTCGCGACAAGGTCCTCGAAGCGATCCATCACCCGGTCGACCGCCCAGGTCACGGAGCGAAGCGGGGGGCGGCTGACCTTGACGGCAGACGCGGCGGCCTTGAGCGTCGCCCGGAGCACGGCGGGCGACGACTCGCGGACGCCGTGGGCGGACAGGGCGAGACCGATGGCCGCAACCTGGGCGCATGCGGGACCACCCTCGACGACGCGGTGGCGGATGGCATAGGCCGCATGCCCGGCACTGCGCACCTCGTATTCAACGAGCGCCTCGGGGATCCGACGCTGGTCGACGACCAGGAGCTGCGTATCCGAATCGAACCGGAACGAGGTCCGAAAGCCGGCCGGGAGCGCCACCCCGCCCGAACCCGTCTCGGCTGCCGCCAGCGCCTGGGCCGTCCCCTCGGGATCGAGGAGTGCGCTGGCCGCGGCGATCGAACTCCGCTGGAGCACCGAGGCGGCCCCGGCCACGGTCGCCGCCGTATGCAACAACTCTCCGGCGAAGTCCCGAAAGAAACGGCGCCGAGCCTGGTCCGGGGCGGGCGCGTCCACGTCCGTCTGGGGCGTCCCAGGCTGCGGCGTCCCGGGCGTCGGTTCGTCGGTCACGGGATCGATCGGGTCCCTCGAGCCTGGTCGATCAGTAGGTGAGGACGCTGGTCACGCGTCGGCCGTCGAGCCGGGAGCGACCCTTCAGGAAGTCGAGCTCGACCAGGAAGGCCAGGCCCACGACGTCTCCCTTGAGGCGCTCGACCAGTTCGATCGTGCCGTGTACCGTACCGCCGGTCGCCAGGAGGTCGTCCACGATGAGCACCTTCTGGCCCGGCTGGATGGCATCGCGATGGACTTCGAGCGTGTTCGAGCCGTACTCGAGTGAATACTCGATCGTGATCGTCTCTGCCGGAAGCTTGCCCAGCTTGCGAACCGGAACCAGGCCGGCCCCCAATTGGTAGGCCATGGCCGCGCTGAAGATGAAGCCACGCGACTCCATGCCGACGACGAGGTCGATCGGCTCGCCGCGGTACGGCGCGAGCATGAGGTCGATCGCCTCCTTGTACGCCGCCGCGTCTTTCAGGACGGTGGTGATGTCGTAGAACAGGATCCCGGGCTTCGGGAAATCGGGAATCTCGCGGATCTTGGCGCGAAGCTCCTCGGCGGACATCGGTATCGGGGCCTCCACATGTGGTCGGGGCGCGTGACCATCTGCCGACGCGGACCTGGGCGAGAGCGCTGTCCGCAGTCTACCGCAGCGTGCCGGCCCGACCAGCCCCCGGTCCGAAGCCGGGTCGGCGTCCGCCTCCTTCACGTCCGCCCAGCCACGTCTCCCACCGTGCGCCGTCCGTCATTCCGCCCAGTAATGAGCTTGAGCCTCAGCGAGCGGGACGGGTCGGCGATTCCGACGCGCTGGGTGCACCGCCACACTTGCTCGGCCCGGAATTGATTACCTGCGCGAATATCGGGCGGCGCAGGGGGCACATCCCTGGCAACGCGTCCGTGGATCACGGCTCGAGGGGGTGGGACACCGCCGACGACGCGCTACGGAATCTCCGCGCCTGGGGGATGGAGGCGCGGAGCCAGCAGGAACCCGAGCACTGCGACCGCGGCGCCCAGCGCGATCGCCGCAGCCAGACCCGGACCTGGACCGCCGCCGGCGCGCACGGCGGCGGCGATCATCGCCCCGGCAATCCCCGTGCCGAGGGCCGCGCCGAGCGCGTCGGTCAGCGACAGGCCGGCAGTCGCCGCACCCTGGCCATCCTTCGGCACGTCGCGCAGGATGATCAGCGCGAACTGGGCGTAGGTGAGGCCCATCCCGAAGCCGGCGACGGCGAACGCCGGGATGGAGACCCATGCGGGGACGTCGGGCAGGAGCACACTTCCCAGCGCCGCCGTCCCGAGCGCGACGACCGGGAAGCCGCGGCGCACGAACCACTCCGGACGGAGTCGCCGCGACAGGCGCGCCTGGGTCCACGAGCCGGCCGTCCACGAGAGGGTCGCCGCGGTCAGCGCGATCCCGGCCGCCGCCGCCGACCAGCCGCGGACCTCGACGAGCATGAGCGCCACGTACGCATTGACCGAGAAGAATGCGAACGTCACGACACCCCGCAGGAGGACGGCCGTAGGCACCCCGCGTGCGAGCCGGAGCGTCCCGGGCGGCGTCAGGCGGCTGAGCGCCGCCGCGGTGAGCGTGAGCCCGACTCCGACGAGGACGACGAGCACCAGCGGGCTCCCCTCGGTGAGACCGGCCATGAGGATGGCCGCGCCCCCACCCAGCACGACCGTCGGTCCCCAGCGCTGCCGGCGGTTGAGCGCCACCCGTCCCGCGGAGGCGTCGGCCGACGTGGAAACACGGTCGTCGGCAACCATCGTCCGCAGGGCTCGCAACGCGACGAAGCCTGATCCGACGATCAGCGGAAGGAGCCCGAGGAAGATCCAGCGCCAGCCGATCGTCTCGGCCACGATCCCCGCGATCGCCGGTCCGAGGATGCCCGGCAGGATCCAGGCGGTGGACAGCGTCGCGAACATCGATGGTCGCAATCGCTCGGGCAGACTTCGTCCGATCGCGACGTAGGCCACCGGCGGCAGCGCACCCCCGCCGAGGCCCTGGACGAACCGTGCCGCGACGAGGACCTCCATCGACGGCGCCGCCCCGCCGACGGCCAGGCCGATGCCGAACAACACGAGGCCGGCCGCGAACGGCAGGATCACACCGCGTTCGTCGATGAGGCTGCCCACGATCGCGATCCCGATCAGGCTCCCGAGGAAGAACGCCGAGAACACCCAGCCGTACAGTTCCAGGTGACCGAGCTCGCGGGTGACGATGGGCATGGCCGTCGAGATCGCCAGCGCCTCGGCCGCGATGAGCGTGACGGTCAATACGAGGCCACCCGTCAGGTCGCGTCGCTCGGGGGACCAGAGACCGCCGGATGCCTGTGTCATCTCGCGGATGGTCGCAGAGCGCGACTCGTACTGCGAGGCCCATGGACCGGAGGGCGATCAGTCGCGGGGCAAGGCCGCCTTCCATCTTCGCGCCGTCATCCCGGCCCAGGCCAGAGACAGCGTCGTGGCGACGATGAACGCCGCGATGGCGTAGAGGGCCGCGTCCTCGGCGCCCTGTCGGATCCTGACCTGCGCCCCGACCGCGAAGCCGTAGACGGCGGGCACGATCGTCACGAGTGCAATCGCGATGGCGGCACGTCGAAGGCGCCCGAGATCCGCGCGCGCGACGTGGACGACGATACCCACGGCTGCGGCGAACCAGAGCAGTCCGCCCGCCACGATGGTCGCGATCGCCCCGATCGTCGTCCCGATGATCGGGATGGGGCCGGGGATCGGCGGGCATCCGTTGGGGGCGAGACACGGGACGACGTGGTCGCCACCGAAGAGCGCGGCGAACAGCGCAACCGGCGGCGCGACCACCAGGATGAGGACGGCAAGGCGACGCCGGATGGTCGTCATCCGCCCCGTCCACTCGCCGCACCGATCATGCCGGCGCCAGTATGCCCGAGCTTCAGGCGGAGGGGCCCACCCAGACGACGTAGCTCAGCGTCGCGCCCCGGTACGAGCCGATGAGCCGCCAGCAGCCCTGCGTGGGGATCACGATGCCGATGAGCATGGCCCGCCCGAAGTCGGCGCTCGCGTTCGTCCCCGGCCCGTCGGTCCTGAATGCGCCCGGCCCGTGGAGTCGCTCGCCAGTCACCACGATCGCCGGCTCGAACTCGACGAACGCCGTGCTCCACCAGAACGACTTCTGACCGAGTCCCGACTCGTCCGGTGGAAGATCCGCCCAGACCTCACCGTCGAGGTTGAGCATCGCCCACAGGGCGTCCGTTCCGTACCAGGCCGCGTCGTACCTGGCCGGTGGGATCTCCGGGTACGGCGCTGGAGCGTGGAACGCCGGATCTGGCAGCGTGACCGGGCAATCCGCCGGTGCCGCGGCCCTGCGCGGCGCGGTCGAGGGCGGGAACTGCGTGGCCGTGGCGGGCGCTCGAGGTGCGGCCGATGGCACGCTCGATGGCGGCGCGACACCGCCGCTCACCGCTGTGCAGGCGGAGACGACGGCGGCGACGACCAGGACGGCGCAGAGCAAGCCAGGGCTCGCCACGTGCCGGCCTGCGGACTGAGCGTTCATCTCCCTGCCTACACCGCCAGCCCGGCCGGGGTTCCCGCACCCGTTCGCGTCGCGTCGCCGCGGAGGCGACGCAGGACATGCCGGTCACCCGGCGGCCGGCTCGCGCGAAGCGCCGGTACGGCCGCGCGAACCGGTACGGCCGCGCGACCCCGAAGGCTCGGCGCCGTCACGCCGGCCAGCTCCCTCCCAGGACGAAGAGCCAGTACGCGTCCGCGATGGCGACGACACCCCAGAACCCGACGATCAGCGTCGGGCGCCGCAGGAAGCACTTGGTCCACGAGACACCGAGGCTGATCGAGCGCGCGTACAGCCCGATCGCAATCACCGAGACCAGCAGGACGAAGACGGCTGGTGACAGCACCCAGGCGATGAGGCCCACGGTCCCCATGCGGCAGAAGGTGAACGCGAGGTTCTCGTACTTTTCCGGACGGGTTCGGGGCGGTCGGGCATAGGACTGCGGGCCCACGGGCCCCACGACTCCCGTCATGACGGGAGGACCGCGACGCCCGGCCGGACGTTGTCGAGGTTGACGAGCTCCCGGGCGGACACCATGCCCCCGGAGGTATGGCGGCGGAGGCCGCCGAAGAGCTGCCGGGCACAAAATGGCACGCGCACGGGGTTCTCCTCTCCGTTCGTCGATCCCACGTGGACACAACACTGCTGGAGCCGCTCCACGTTGAGCGTCCAGGCGTCCATGAACGTCTTGATCGAGATCCGCTTCACACGCCTGGCAATGTCCTCGACGGCGCCCTCCCGGTCGAAGACCCACTTGCCGAGTGTCTTGACGAAGCCGGTGACCCCGAGGTCGCACGCCTCGCAGATCCGCAGCAGGTGATCGATCATCTCGGGCCGCGACACCAGGGTGGTCTCGGACATCATTCCGACCAGCGCGGTCCACATCACGTCGTCGGGGGCGATCCGGTTGGAGACGAGGCCCAGGTACTCCTTCAGCTGGTCGATGCCGAGCATCTTCGGCAACGATCGCCAGTCCCCGGAGTCCCCCTTGACGAAGTAGGTGAGCGACGAACAGTCGGGGTGCGAGCAGGGCAACGCGATGAAGTCGTCCGGCCCGATGCGCTCGCTCGTCTGCCGGCCCAGGGCGAGCAGCGTGCCCGTCGTCGTGGCCCGACGCATCGGGTCGATGGCGTTGGCCCGGCCCGAGCCGAACACCGGCTGGAACGCGACGCCGGCGATGAAGTCGGTCTCGAGCGCATAGTCGGCGATCGCACCCACCTCACCGTCGTTGACGCCCTCGGCCACCGCGACGGCGAGGGTCGTGAACACGTGCCGGTCGGCCAATCGACGGATCGCCTCGGCCTTGATCGCGCGCAGATCCTCGCCGCGATGGTAGAGGTGGGAGTCGAGTTCGAAACCGTCGAACTGGAGGTAGACCTCCAACCGGCCGCGGAGACGGCCGAGCGCGTCCGCGAACCGCGCATCCTTCGCAATCCGGATCCCGTTGGTGTTGAGGATCACCCGGACGACGTTGCGTTCCGTGGCCGCTTCGATGATCTCGAGAACCTCCGGATGGACGGTCGGCTCCCCGCCCGACAGCATGAGCACGTCCACCCGGCCGCCCTCGCGCGCGATGGCGGTTTCCAGCGCGCGGACGATGTGCGGCAGCCGAGCGAACCTGCCCACGCCGGGCGCGGCCGCGGCAAAACAGGTCGGGCACTCAAGGTTGCAGTTCTCGGTGATGTCGATGAGGAGCACGCACGAGTGCTGGGTCTGCAGGTCGCCGAGGCCGTCGCGGTAGCCCATCGGGATGGGCGCGGCACTTCCGATCGTGTCGGGGATGATCTCGCGGGTCGGCGTCCTCCATTGCTGGAGGTACTCCCAGAGCCGGTGATCCTCCTCGTACAGGCTCGTGAGCGTTCCGTGGCCACGGCGACACGTGCGCCTCAGGTACACGCGGCCGTCCATGGCGACGAGATTGCCCTGGAGGATGTCCGTCTCATAGTCGATCTCGCGATCGGGGTCGTCCGAGAAACACGCGCCACACACGGTCAGGACCATGCGCAGCGGCGTGTACGGGCGCAGGTCCAGCATCAGAGGCGCTCCTAGCAGTTGAAATAACAGCCGAAATTGGAGCTGTACCCGAAACAGATGCCGAGCAGCGCCAGCATCGCGATCGGCGGGACGACGAACCAGCCGAGCGTCACCAGCCACCCGCCCTGCCGGAGGCCGGTCGACGAATCGATCCGCCGGAGGATCCATCGAGTCACCAGGACGATCTGAATCGGAAACAGCACGGCGTAGAGCCACATCGGCGGGCCCCCGGCGGCGCCGGCGAAGATCCCGAACATCCCGAGCGCGAACGCCGCCGTCGCGAAGATCAGCGCCAGCGCCGACAGTGCGCTTCGGCGCGCGAACCCGGGGCCGCCCGACGACGAGTCGCCCTTCGGGGCGGGCCATGCCAGGGCCGGCCCTTCACCCTCCACGGCGGCCAGGGCGGCTTCGACCGCGCCGGGGTCGTGGCCGGCCTCGATCAGGCGGCCCTTGAGGGCTTCGGGCGCATAGCGGTCGCGATGCGCCCGGATGTAGGCCTCGAGATCGTCCGGCGGGGTCTGGTCGGTCACGCAGACACCTCAACAGCACGGGGGAGCGGTGGGGCCGGCACATGCCAGGTCCGCTCCCGATAGCTCCGGACGAAGTGGGCGCCGAGCCAGCCGAGGAGCGGGACCAACACGATCTGCGGGCCGGTGAGATCCAGGAACTGGACCTCGTTGGCACGAACGAACTCTACGAGGAAGCGGAAGGTGAACGCGGCCAGCAGGTAGAGCTTGAGGAGGTCGCCGTTGACGGGGATCCGTCGACCGAATCGGACGATCATCACGGCAGCGACGAGGTTGAACACGATCTCGTAGAGCATCGAGGGGTGCATCGCGGTCTCGCACCCGGGACAGCGCGCGAACGCCGCGGCCGCATCCGGGTCGACGGTCATGCCCCACGGCAGGTCCGTAGGCGTCCCCAGCGGGAGCTCCGAGAGGAAGCACCCCACCCGCCCCACGGCCGTCGCGATCGCGATCGCGAGCACGTAATTGTCGCCGGTGGACCGGGTGTAGCCGAGCGCGCGTTTCGCGAGAACGCCGGCGAGGAACCCCCCGGCCAGGGCGCCCAGGATGCTCTTGTTCCCGTGGAGGACGATCCAGCTCAACGGGGCGCCGGCCTCGATGGCGGCTCGGATCTCGTCCGTGTTCTCCCAGGCCGTGATGGTGCGCGCCCCGATGACCCCGCCCACGATCACAGCCATCGAGACGAGCACGATCCGCTCGTCGAGCATCCCCCGGCGGCGCAGCGCCCGATAGTAGATCCCCAGGCCGACGGCGAGGGCCAGGATGGAGAAGGCGTCGTGGGTCCCGATCACGAAGGGCCCCGCCTGGACGAGCGTCGGGTACACGGCGGTCCTGCTGCCGTCAGCGGGTGCTGGTCACATCTGCGCCGCAATGGCTCCGCGGACGTACCGCTGGAGCCGATTCGTCGTGCGGTCCAGCCATCGATGCCCATCCTCCGCTGCGAACCCGGCGTCCGAACGATACCGCCGCAGCCTGGTACGCGGAAGCCGATTCGTTCGGCGTCGCCTGTCGAGGCGGTGGCAGCGCGCTGGGCCCGCGCCGGTTGGCGCGCGCCCGGGTGTCACCCGGCGGCCGTCACGACGAGGCGCGCCACCAGCGCCTGGGTCAGCGGCCACGTCCGCGCTGCGTCGCGCGGGAGGCGGATCCGCACCTGGTTGCTGGCAAACGCGACGTCGCCCGGGCGGACGCCCGGCAGCGCCGGCCCGGAGAGCAGACGCATGGCCGTGTCGCGCGACAGGCCCGCGCCGAAGCGCACCACGAGTTGGCCGTCCTCGCGCGAGATCGACGCCACGCCGGCAAGCTCGGCGGCGAGACGCAGCTCGGCCACCTCCACGAGCTGCACCACAGGAGGTGGCATCGGTCCGTAGCGGTCGGTCGCCTCCTGGCGGAAGGCTGCCAGATCGCCGGCCGTGCGGGCACGCGCGAGGCGCCGGTAGAGCTCCAGCTTCTGCGCCTCGTCCGGGACGTAGGCATCGGGGAGGTGGGCCTCGACCGGCAGGTCGACGACGGCCTGCGGGGCCACGACGATCGGTGCCCGGCCCTCGTAGCGCGCCTTCTCGGATTCCACGGCCTCGGCAAGGAGGCGCGAATAGAGGTCGAAGCCCACCGCCGCCATGTGACCGGACTGCTCCCCGCCCAGGATGTTGCCGGCGCCCCGGATCTCGAGGTCGGACAGCGCAATCTGGAACCCCGCCCCCAGCTCCGACGCGTTGAAAATCGCCTGGAGCCGCTTGCGTGCCTCGTCCGAGAGACGCTCGCGCCGCCGGTACAGGAGGTAGGCGTACGCGCGCCGGCTGCTGCGGCCCACGCGGCCGCGGAGCTGATACAGCTGGGCGAGACCGAGCGTGTCGGCGCGGTCGATGACGATCGTGTTGGCGTTCGGGATGTCCAGCCCGGATTCGATGATGGTCGTGCACACGAGGACGTCGGCGGCGCCGGCCGCGAACCCGAGCATGACCTTCTCGAGCGCTCCCTCGGTCATCTGGCCGTGCCCGACGACGATCAGCGCGTCGGGCAACATTCGTCGAAGCTGGTCGGCCTGTGCCTCGATCGTCTCGACGCGGTTGTGGACGAAGAAGACCTGGCCCCCACGATCCAGCTCGCGCAGGATCGCGTCGCGCACCAGGCCGGCCGAGGCTTCCGCGACCCGCGTCTGGATGGGCAGGCGGTCCTCCGGTGGCGTCTCGATGACGGACAGGTCGCGGATCCCGGCCAGGGCGAGGTTGAGCGTGCGCGGGATCGGCGTCGCCGACAGCGTCAGGACGTCGACCGCCGTCCGAAGCCGCTTCAGGCGCTCCTTGGCCGCAACGCCGAAGCGCTGCTCCTCGTCGACGACGACGAGGCCCAGGTCCCGAAAGCGGACGTCGTTCGAGAGCAGCCGATGGGTGCCGATCACGAGATCCACCGATCCGTCGGCGAGCCCGTCGATCGTGCGCGCCTGTTCGCCTGCCGCCACGAACCTCGACAGGATCCCAACCTTGATCGGAAACGCGGCGAAGCGCTGCGCAAAGGTCAGGTGGTGCTGCGCCGCCAGCACGGTCGTCGGGACGAGGATGGCAACCTGGCGACCATCCTGGATCGCCTTGAACGCCGCCCGGATCGCCACCTCCGTCTTGCCGTACCCGACGTCGCCGACGACGAGTCGATCCATCGGGCGGCCGGCTTCCATGTCCAGCTTCACTTCGGCGGTCGCGCGGAGCTGGTCGACGGTCTCCTCGTACGGGAACGAGGCCTCCATCTCCTGCTGCCAGGGCGTGTCCGAGGAGAAGGCATGGCCCTCCGCGCCGGCACGCGCGGCGTACAACGCGAGCAACTCCTCCGCGAGAACGCCGACGGCGCGCCGGACGCGCTGCTTGGTGCGCAGCCACTCGGTCCCGCCGAGCTTGGAGAGCTGCGGGCGCTCGCCGCCGGCATAGCGGGTGACCCGGGCGATCTGCTCGACCGGAACGAAGATGCGGTCGCCCGACGCAAAGCTGAGCTCGAGGAAGTCGCGTTCGTCGCCGGTACCCGAGCTGCGCCGGAGCATCTGCTCGTAGCGGGCGACCCCGTGATCGATGTGCACGACGAGGTCGCCCGGGGTCAACCGCTCGAGGATGTCGCGCGGCACGACGCGACGCATCGCCTTCGGTCGCCGAACGCGGACGGTCCCGAACAGCTCGCGGTCGGTAATGAAGACCAGCCCGTCAGGACCCCCCGCGAAGCCGCCGTTCAGGCTCCGCTCGACGAGCGTGACGCTGCCGGCCGGCGGCGGCTCCCCCGCCCCGCCAACAACAGCGACGGTTCGACCGGCGTCCTCGAGGATCTCGGCGAGGCGTGGTGCCTGGTCCGAGGCGAGGACCACGCACGCACGCCCACGGGGCCCACGCTGGTCATGCGCGTCGGGCTCAGTCACCGCCCGGTCGTCGCGCGTCCAGCCGTCGACGGCCTCGGCCAGCTGGGCGGTCCGCTGGAGCGGCAGGTTGGGCTCACGCCAGCCGAACAGGTCGCCCGACGACAGGCCGCCGCCGGCGATCGTCGTGGGAGCTTCCGCTCCCGGGTCGGACTCCCAGGTCAGTTCCAGCGTCCGGGCCCCGAGCAATCGGGCCTTCCAGTCGCGCGGGCCGAGGTACGTGGCGGGCCAGTCCCTGGGGAGGTCGCCGGCCGCGACGAGCTCGCCCCGACGCTCGTCCGCCTGTCGCCACAGAAAGGTGGCCGCCTCTGCGATGTCGCCCGGTTCATCCAGGACGATCAGCGTTCCCGGGTCGATGTGGTCGAGGCCCGTCGCGGGCGCCAGGTACGGGGCCCAGACCTCGGCCGCGTCACCCACATCGACGGCCCGTGTCGACCCCGCGACATCGTCGCGCCCGAGGCGCTCGAAGTCGGCCGCGAGTCGCTCTCCGAGCCGAGCCGTCGCCCTGGCGCCGAGGCGGACGGCGAGATTGGCGGTCCCGGCCGGGGGCCGGAGGAACTCGGACGCCGGGAGCAGCGCCACGTCGTCAACCGGACCGGTGGATCGCTGGTCGGTGGGATCAAAGGCGCGGATCGAATCGATTTCGTCCCCGAAGAACTCGATCCGGACCGGCAGGGGCGCCGACGGAGGAAAGATGTCGACCAGGCCGCCCCGACGCGCGAACTCGCCGCGCCCCGCGACTTCGATCGTGGGCACGTAGCCCAGATCGAGCAGGGCCGCGAGGAGCGCGGCCTGGGTCCGCCGCTCCCCGACACGGAGCCGGAGCGGGTCCGCCGGCAGGTCTGCCGGTTCGATCGTGTGCTGGAGCAGCGCCTGCACGCTGGCAACGAGGACGCGGGCGCGACCGCTGCGCCACGACGCCAGCGCGGCAACACGCGCCGCGGTCTCGTCGGCCACCAGTTCGCTCCGCTCGTAGGCCAGCGCCGTGCGTGGTTCGAGGACGGCCACGAGGTCGGCGTCGCCCAGCCACGCCTGGAATTCCTCGGCGACCCGATCGCCGATCTCCGCGTCCCGGGCAATCCAGCAGAGCCGCTCACCCTCGGGCGCCAGCGCCAGGGCGGCGGCGAGATACGACTTGGCCCCGTGCGGAACCGAGGTGACCCCCGCGTGGCGTCCGCGCGCCGAGGCTCCCTGGGCGGCGTCCCCAAGGCGAGCGCGGAGATCGCCGAACGCGCCTGTCCCGACGAGAAGGAGTGGCAACCCCGACAGGTCGGGCACCCGACGTCCCGCTCCGCGCCCGACCGGTCCCACGAAAGGTTCGGTCCGCCTGCCGGTCGTCCCGGTCCTGCGCGCCCGAATCGAGTCCGCGACCTCGCGCGCCTCGAGCTCGGCGTCGACGCCGATCGCGTCGAGGTCCCGCTCGACGTCGTCGATCGGGCGGGTGGCGGCCAGGTTGACGGCCCGTCGCGCGGCTCCCGCCGCCTCAATCGCCTCACCCATCCGGCGCGCCTTCCCGCGCCGACCGCGGATCGGCGGTGGGCTCACTCGGGCTCCTCGGCCGGTCGAACGCGGCGCCAGCCCGTCCGCGTGCGGCGAATTCCATCCGGGCCCGGCGGACCGTCCACGTCCCCAGGCGACGCCAGTCGATCCTCGTCCGCAGGGCGGAGCTGGAACTTGTTGAAGGCGTTTGCGGCCTTGTTCGTGCCGTCACGTGCCCACGCCTCGACGGCGTCCGCGGCCGCGTCCAGCAGTTCGTCCAGGCGTTGTCGCTCGTCGGGGGCGAACTGGCTCAGCACGTGGTCGCGGGCGTTGCGCAGCGGATCGCCGATGCCGACCCGAAGCCGGCTGAACTTCTCGGTCTCCAGCTCATCGGAGATCGAGCGCAGTCCGTTGTGGCCACCGTGGCTCCCCGCTTCGCGGAAGCGGAGCTTGCCGAAGGGCAACGCGAAGTCGTCGGCGACCACCAACAGGTCGAGCAGCGGGGCATGGTTTCGCGCCAGGACCTTGCGGACGGCGATCCCGGAGTCGTTCATGAACGTCAGTGGCTTGACGAGCGTGATGTCGAGCCCGTTCAAGCGGCCCATCGCGACAGACGCCGCGTCCTTCGTCCGGCCCTTCCCGGCCCAGCCGGCATGGTCGGCGATCCGGTCGAGGACCATCCAGCCGATGTTGTGGCGGGTCTGCGTGTACTGGTCACCCGGGTTCCCGAGGCCGACGACGATCTTCATCCGTGCGACTCGCACTCCGCTCAACGGGTCGGCGCCAACGCCGACGGGGCCCGTTCCCGTCCGGGAGGGCCCGCGGGGATGGTACCCGGTCCGCGCGGCCAGGTCTCAGGCGCCCAGCAGCCTCCGCTCGAGGCGGCGCATCGCGGCCTCCTCCACCGGCTCGGCATGGTCCCAACCGCACACGTGGAGCGTTCCATGCACCACGAGCAGGCGCACTTCATCGGCCGCCGACCAGGCAACGTCGCCCGTCTGGCCCCCCCGGCCGGCGTCGGCCTGGGCGATCGCCCGCTCGACCGACACGACGATGTCGCCGAGGTGGGCGCGCCGGCCGGGCGGGAGGACGAACGCCGGCGCCGGGGGTTCCACCCGGCCAGATGTTCGAGCGCCGTCGTGTGGGGGGTAGGCCTCCGGCGGCAGCAGGGGGAAGGAGAGCACGTCCGTCGGGCCGGCGACGCCAAGATGGCCCTGGTTGAGCGCAGCCAGCTCCACGTCCCCGGAGAGGGTCAGCCCGATCGACGCCGGCCGGGTCGCACCCGACCGATCGAGCGCGGAGCCGATCAGCCGGGCCAGCCCACGAGCCGTGGCACCCCGAGGGAGGGGCACTGCAGCCGAGCGCACCGTGACGTCGACCCGCCACGGCCCCAGGTAGATGGAACGATCGGCCGTCACCCCGACCGGTCTGGCCGATCCGGTCGGCCGGTCGCGGGCCGCGCCGCCGGCCGGGCGCTGCCGGCTGAGCCTTCATGGTCGAACGTTCCCGCATCCGGCGGCACGGCTGAGCCGCCGCCTCCTGTCGCGGCTCGTGCGGCCTCCCGACGCGCCTCGAGCTCGACGACCTTGTTCTGCGGGTACGCAACCCTGCTGTGGTACATCCCGAGCAGCTGCTGGACAAACGCCTCGCGGACCTTCTCGACATCGCGCAGCGTCAGGTCGCACTCGTCGAATTGGCCATCGTCCATCCGCTCCGAGATGATTCGCCCGACCATCGCCCGGATGGCCGGCTCGTCCCGCGATGCGAGCGAGCGGACCGATGCCTCGACGCCGTCGGCGAGCATGATCAGCGCGGCCTCGCGCGACTGGGGCTTCGGCCCGGCATGACGATACCGGCGCGCCTCGACGGCCGCGGCCGCCTTCCTGCCCCGTTCGGTCGAGAGCCCACCGTGTGCTTCGGCCGCCTGCTCCCTTGCCCTCGCCAGGAAGTAACTCATCGCCGCCGTCCCGTGATGCTGCGGGATGAACGCGATGAGCGCCTTTGGCAGCCGCGCCCGGTAGGCGAGGTCGATGCCGTCGCCGATGTGCTGGGTGAGCACCTGCGCCGAGACCTCCGGCGCGAGCTCATCGTGAATGTTGTCGCCACCTGCCTGGTTCTCGATGAAGGCCAACGGGTTGGTCAGTTTGCCGATGTCGTGGTAGTAGGCGGCGACCCGCGCGACCAGTGGGTCGGCGCCGATCGCCTCGGCCGCCCGCTCGGCGAGATTGCCGACCATGATCGAGTGGTGGTACGTCCCGGGCGTCTCGACGAGGAGACGGCGCAGGAGCGGTTGCGATGGGCTGGCCAGCTCGAGGAGCTGGAACACGGTGAGGATCCCGAAGAGGTTGCCGAGGACCGCGAAGCTCCCGACGGCCACGATCGCCGCACCCCCGGCCGAGAGCGCGGCCGCGCCGATGAGTTGAACGATGCCGGTAACGTCGCGTTCGCCGAGCAGGGCGAAGGTCGCGATCACGGCGGCCTGGACGACGAACACGGCCGTGCCGGCCTGCAGGAAGACCTGGAGTCGGTCGCCGCGCCGGATCGCGAGGATGCCGGCGAAGCCGCCCAGGAACACGTAGGTCGACAGCTCGAGCGAGTTCCCGTTGACGATCCCGGCGAGCAGGGCCAGGACCACGAGCACCACGGTCGCTGCTCCCGTGTCGAGCAGGATCGCCATGAGGATGCCGACGGCCGCGAGCGGCAACACGAACGGGAGGGCAGCCCGGCCGGCGGTCAGCTTCAGGGCGAACGCGGCAAAGAGGAGCAGCACGCCGACCAGCACCAGCACGTTGTTTCGATGCCAGAACTCGCGGCGGAACCGCCACATCCAGGCGAGGAGCGCCCCGATCAGCAACGTGGCGAGCACGGCCCAGCCGCCGAAGCGAGCGAAGTCGGGGACGGCATCGGCAAGGCCCGCCGCCTTGATCTTCTCGGCATCGACCAGCGTGACCCTGGAGCCGGTGCGAACGATCACCTCACCGGCGACCATCGACTCGGTGACCGGCAGGACATCCGCGGCGGCACGATCCCGCGCCTGCGAAGTCAGGTCCTCGCTGAACGAGCTGTTGGGAGCGACGAACGGCGCGATGAGTTCCGTGGCGAGCATGCGTTCGGCCTCGACGAGGCCGCCGGCCATCTGGGCGCCGAGCCTGGCGCGCGTCTCCGCGACCGCGGTGTCGCGCAGCTCGGTTCGCTCCGTGGCATCGAGCACCCGGCGTGCCTCGGTGCGAACCACCGGCCAACGCGACGGCTCAAGGCCGCGCAGCGATGCGCGTGCCTCGTCGCTGAGCCCCGGCAGGGCCGAGTCGATGAGCCCGAGCCGCTCCTCGACCGTGGTGTCGGGATCGAACGCCCGCTCGAGGGGGAACAGCGATCGGTCGAACGCAGCCAGCTGCTCGGCGGCGACGGCAATCGCGTTCTCGGTGGTGTAGTCGTATTGCGGCGGGATCGCGAGACGGGCCGCCTGCTGCTTCTCCTCCGTCAGCGTGTCGCTGACGAACGTCCGGGCCCGTGGCGCAACCACGTCCTCCGAGGCCACGTCGCCCACTTCGAGCGCGACCCGCTGCGGGAAGATGTCGGCCCCGAGGATCGCCGTGAGGGCCGCGATGAGGACGACGGCGGCGACCGCCAGCCGACCGGCATCGCGGCGGGTGAAGGAGACGACGTCCTCGGCACGTTGGGCGAGCATCGTCAGGCCTCGTGCCCGACGCCGTCGTGGCGCGCCAGGTCGAGACGGGCGAGCGCGGCACCGACCATCCCGCTCACGACCTTCCCGTCGGCGCGGCCGCGGATCCGCGGGGACAGCCAGCCCATGACGCGGCCGAGGTCCCGGGCCGACGCCGCACCTGTCTCGGCAATCGCCTCATCGACGAGGGCGGTGAGGGCCGTCTCATCGAGTGCCTGCGGCAGGTATTCCTGGAGGAGCGCGATCTCCGCCTCTTCCTTCTCGGCGAGGTCGATCCGCCGGCCGGCTCGAAATGCCTCGACCGACTCACGGCGTGTCTTCACCTCGCGCGCGAGGATCCCGACGAGTTCGTCATCGGTATACGTCCGCTTGTCGCGTTTCTCGGCGTTGTAGATGGCGTTCTGGACCATCCGGAGGACATCGCGGCGCAGCACGTCGCCGGACCGCATGGCTGCGGTCACGTCGGTCCTGATGCGTTCGCTGAGGGACACGGAAATGGCACCTCGGGCGGGTCGCCCGCGGGCGCTCAGCCCTGGGGCGTTCGAGCGTTCTTCTTGCGCTTCGCTTCCTTGCGCTTGCGCTTCACGCTCGGCTTCTCGTAATGCTCACGGCGGCGAGCCTCGGCGAGGATGCCGCTCTGCTGGATCTTCTTGTTGAAGCGGCGCAGCGCGCTTTCGAACGTCTCGTTCTCACCAACTCGGACTTCTGCCAATCCCGATTCACCTCCCAGGGCTGCGTCTCGACCTTCGCGGTGTGCTCGTGAGCCCAACGGCGCACCGCGTCCGACGGTCCACGAAGCGGGCCGCCGACAGGCTGGCGGAGTGTAGCGGGTGCTCCGGGAGGGCGCAACCGCGCGAGGTGTCCGTGTCGAGGTCTTCGCCGATCGGGCTCGAATGACGCCGCACCCGTGACGAAAGCCGCGCATCCGCGTCGTAGCATCGCCACGATGGAAACCCTGCTGGACCTCCTCGACGAAGCCGTTGCCCGATACCTTGACCGACCCGCGCTCGGGCTGCGCCGCGATGACGGCACGACCATGGCGTGGTCCTATCGCGAACTGGATCGGCGCAGCCGTCTCGCTGCGTGGCGCCTGCGAGCGGCGGGACTGGAGCCAGGAGATCGGGTGTTGACCTGGTCCGGATCCACACCGGAACTTCCTGCCGCGTATTTCGGGGCCATTCGCGCGCGAGTCATCCTGGTGCCACTCGACGTGCGGATGTCGCCGGCGGCGATCCGGGCCATTGTCGAGCGGTCGGGCGCGACGCGCCTCCTCATCGGCACCGGTCGCGACGATCCGGACCCGGGCGATGTCGGGCTCGCGCAGTTCCCGACGATCCCTCTCGAGGCGCTATGCGCCGAGCCCGACGCGGCCGTTCCGCCCGATTGGGAGGCGAAGCTCGCCACGTGGCCGCGACCTGCCCCGGACGACGTCTTCGACCTCATCTTCACATCGGGCACCACGGGTCTGCCGAAGGGCGTCATGCTCGCCCACGACAACGTGATCGCCACGATCAGGACGTTCGACGCCATCTTGCCGCCGCTCGAACACCGAATCGTGTCGCTGTTGCCCCTTTCCCACCTCCTCGAGCAAGGGGTCGGGCTGTTCTACGCCCTCTCGGTGGGATCGGACATCCTGTACGTCCGAAGCCGCAACCCGCGGGTGGTGTTCGATGCGATCCGGGATCATCGAGTGACCTCGATGATCGTCGTTCCGCAGGTGCTCGACCTGTTCTGGTCGGCGATCGAGCGTGAAGTCGACAAGGCCGGGCTCCGGGCGATGTTCGACCGCCTGCGCTGGATCGCCCGGCGCCTCCCCGTGGCCGTCCGGAGGCTCCTGTTCCGATCGATCCACGTCCGGTTCGGGGGCGGGCTCCGACTGATGGTCAGTTCGGGCGCCTACCTGCCTCCAACGCTCCAGCAGGCGTGGGAGGACCTGGGCGTCACCGTGATCCAGGGCTACGGGTCAACCGAAACCGGGTCCGGGACGTGCACGACCCTCACGGACCATGGCCTCGGGACGGTGGGACGGGCGCCGGCCGGCGTCGAGATGCGCCTCGCCGCCGACGGCGAGGTCCTCTTCCGCGGACCGACGCTGTTCAAGGGCTACTGGCAGGATCCCGAGGCGACGGCGGCGGCCTTCGATGCCGAGGGCTGGTACCGCACCGGCGACCTCGGTCGCCTGGACGGCGCCGGTCGCCTGATCCTGATGGGCCGGAACAAGGACATGATCGTGCTCCCCAACGGGTTCAACGTCTATCCGGCCGACATCGAGAACGCGCTCCGCGACGCCGGCCTCCGCGAATCGGTGGTGCTGGAATCGAAGCCCGGAAGGATCGAGGCCATCGTGCTCGCGCCCCCCGCGGGCCAAGCCGCCGCAACCGATGCGGAGGCAAACCAGGCGTTCATCGAGGCTGCGGTCAAGACGGCCAACGCCCGCCTCGGTCCGCAGCAGCGGATCGCTGGCTGGCGGCTCTGGCCGAGCGAGGACTTTCCGCGGACGCATACGCTCAAGATCAAGCGCAACGAGGTCCGTGCCTGGGCCTCGGACGGCACGACCCTCCAGGTTCGAGAGACGGACGAGGCCGGAGAGCCCGGCGCCGCCGCCGCGGAAGGCCACGGAGAACCCGGCGCCGCCACCAGCTGATCTACCGCGGCACCTCGATCACGGTTCCCAGGCCGCGCAGCACCTCGGCGATCTCGTTCGAGCGGCCGAGTCCGGCCTGCGGAAGAAACGTGTAGAGGAGGATCGTCGATCCGAGCTGACGAATCGTGAAGTCGGTGCCGGTCGGGAACTGGACCCGGCCGACGGGGCTGGCCACGTACGCAGCCTGCTCGCGTGCGGCCACCGCCGCAGTTTGGGCGTCCGGAAACTCGTAGATCGAAATGTGCTCGGAAGCTCCCACGTCGGGCACGGAAACCTCGAGGACCGTCCGCGGCGCGGCCGCGAACCGCGGCGCCTCGGCCGGTCGATACGGGACCCGGGGGACGACGCTGAACAACCCGATCGTCCCGAGCGCGCGGTCGACCTCGCGCTGCGCAGCCGTCGAGGCATCGGTGACGGCCCCCGAACCGAACGTCGAGGGCGGGAACGTGACGATCGGGCCGTCGCGCACCGTGGCGCACCCGACCAGCAACAGGGCCGTCGCGGCCAGCGCCATGATCGCCCCCACCATGCCACCGTGACCCTGAGCGTCATGGGCCCGCATCAGCCGGGCGGCCAGGTGAAGGTCCGACCGCCCATCAGGTGAACGTGCAGATGGTCGACGGTCTGACCGCCCCATCGGCCGACGTTCGAGACCAGGCGGTACCCATCCGCTGCGATCCCCTCCTCGACCGCGATGCGGGCCGCGGTCAGCAGCAGCCGTCCGGCAAGCGGCGCGCTCTCCTCGGTGAGGTCCGCCGCCGAGGCAACGTGCCGCTTCGGGATCACGAGGATGTGTGTCGGCGCGCGCGGGGCGATGTCGCGGAACGCGAGGATGTCGTCGTCATCGTGAACGATCGTCGCCGGGATCTCGCCGGCGACGATCCGGCAGAACAGGCAGGTCGCTGCGCTCGTGGGCTCAGGCATCGTTCGTCGTCGTCACCAGAGCGTCGGCTTCGTGCTCATCAGGAAGGCGATCGTCCCGACCAGCCCGGCCATCGCATAGGAGACGTAGCGCTGGCGGCGGGCGCGGTGTCGCCAGTGTTCGTCGTCCCAGGCGGCCGTCACGCCGACGAGGCGCCGCAGGTTCGGGCGCTGGACGAAGTAGGCGAGCACGAGGTTGGCCGAATAGATCGCCAGCGCGACCAGCAGCCACGGCTGCGCCAGCAGCTGCGGTCCGAGTACCGCCAGCATCGCCATCCCGGTCACGGCCAGCCCTGCCCCGATCAGCACCGTTCCGTGGGCCTGCATCCAGACCAGGACCCGGACCACGGGATGCGGCGAGTCCGCCGCGGCGCGCCGCACGCGCAGAGCGAATGGCAGCAGGATCGAGGGGAGAAACAGGGAGATCGCGAGCACGATGTGGGTCGTGAGGAGGATGGGAAAGAGGCTGGCTGGCATCGCTCGCAGATTGTAGGGCGCCCCGCGGATCAGCCCGGGCGGTGAGCCTCGAGCGCGACCCACTCGCCCTCCAGGCTGCGCCCGTCGACGACGAGCCCGGCGGCTTCAAACGCGCTGACGACCTCATCTTCGCGGTCGATGAAGATCCCCGACGCGAGCAGGATCCCGCCGGACCGGAGCTCCGCGACGAGGCCGCTGGCCAGGACCAGCAGGACGGATGCCACCAGGTTGGCCAGGACGAGGTCGAACGGCGCCGCGCCCGACGGAAGACTGCCGGCGCGGGCGCGGATCCGACGGACGAGCCGATTGCGTCGGGCGTTGGAGGTCGTCGCCTCGACGGCCAACGGATCGGTGTCGACACCCATCACCGATGCCGCCCCCAGCCGAACCGCGGCGATGCCCAGGATCCCCGATCCGCAGCCGACGTCGAGCACGCGTGCGCCGGCCAGCCTGCCGCGCCCGGCAATCCCATCGATCGCCGCCAGGCAGAGCCGCGTCGTGGGATGGAGCCCGGTCCCGAAGGCCATCCCGGGATCGAGAGCCACGACGGCATCGGTGGGGTCCCGGCGGTGGCGCCGCCACGTGGGGCGGACCACGATGCGACCGACACGCAGCACGGGGAAGTGCGCCTTCCATGCCTCCGCCCAGTCGGCGTCGTGCACGATTCGGGTCTGCAACTCGCCGATGGGCCGGAGGCCGAACGCCGAGAGGTGATCGAGGGCACGGGCGGTGGCGGCGACCGCCTCGGTCGGCGTGAGGGCGCCGGCCCCGCCGGTCCCGCCGGTCGTCGGAAGGTACCCACGAACGATGGCCGGTCGGGCCGGATCGATCTCCGCCCCGAGACCCTCCTCCACGAGCCGGAACCCCGGCTCGACGCTGGTCCCCCCGGTGGCCACGCGGCCGAGGATCTCGGACACCGCCTCGACGGCCTCGAGATCCGCCGTGACCGACAGCTCCAGCCAGGCGTCAGCCGAGGGCGTCACGGACCTTGTCGAAGAAACCGCCGGCGTCCGCGACCTCATCGCCCACCTCGTTCGCATAGGCTTCGAGATGCTCGCGTGCCTTCTTCGACAGCCTGGTCGGGACCGCGACGTTGACGAACACGTGGAGATCGCCGCGCATCGTCCGGCGGAGGTGCGGTACGCCGCGTGCCCGGAGCTTGATCTCCGAACCGGGCTGGATTCCGGCCCTGATCTCGATCTCCTCGTCGCCCTCGGCGGTCGGCACCATGATCCGCGTCCCGAGCGCCGCCTGGGCGATCGAGATGTCCGCTTCGTAGATCAGCTCGGTGCCCTCGCGCTTCAGCTTCGGGTGCGGCGTCACGTGCACCGCGACGTACAGGCTGCCGGCCGGCCCGCCGCGCGGCCCGACCTCGCCCTCTCCGGACAGCCGGATCTGGTGGCCCTCGTCGATGCCGGGCGGGATCGACACCCGAACCTTGCGCGCTCGCTCCGTCCGGCCGTCTCCACGACAGGTCTCACAGGGTTCATCGACGATCTTGCCGTCGCCGTGACAGCGCGGGCAGGTGGCCACGTTGACCATCTGGCCGAGCATCGTCTGACGAACGGACCGAACTTCGCCGCGGCCGTTGCACTGGGGGCACGTCGCGGGGTCTGATCCGCCCTTGGCGCCCGATCCGCCACACGTGTCGCACCGCCCGAGGACGCGGAACTCGACTTCCTTGTCGGTCCCGCGGATCGAATCGTCGAACGTGATCCGCAGGTCGTAGCGAAGGTCCGAACCGGCCGCCGGGCGGCCGCGGCGCGTGGCCCCGGCCGCCGCGCCCCCGAAGAACGCGTCGAAGATGTCGTTGAAGCCACTGAACCCGGCCTCGAAGCCACCGCCGTCGCCACCGACTCCCGCCCGGCCAAACATGTCGTAGCGCTGCCGGCGCTCCGGGTCGGACAGGATCTGGTAGGCCTCGTTGATCTCCTTGAACCGCTCCTGCGCGGCGACCTCGGCGTTCACGTCCGGATGCCACTTCTGGGCGAGCTTGCGAAAGGCCTTCTTGATCTCGGCATCGGAGGCGCCGCGGGCGACGCCGAGAACCTCGTAGTAGTCGCGTTCGGTGACCATGCGCCCCGAAGGATACGAGAGGCGCACGCATCGGGTCGTTCACGCGGTTGGGGCACCGCACGTCGGCTACCATCGGCGACGTGATCCCCCGCCTGACGGTCGCGCTGACCATCGACCACGACGCCATCTCGGATTCGGTCCGGCGCGGCGATCCCCCGGTCAAGTTCAGCCACGCGGAGTTTGGACCGAGGGTCGGTGCGAAGCGGCTGCTCGACCTGTTGCGTCGGCGCGAGATCCCGGCGACCTGGTTCGTGCCCGGTCACAGCCTCACCACCTTCACGGACGACACCGAGGCGATCCTTGCGGGCGGCCACGAGCTTGCGTGCCACGGCTGGTTCCACGAGGACTTCGCGGAACTCTCCGTCGACGAGGCGCGCGACGTGCTGGGCCGTTCGGTCGAGGCCGTGCAGGAGGTGACCGGCGCCGCGCCGAGCGGCTTCCGGGCGCCGTACTGGTCGCTCGGCGAGCGGACCCTGGAGTTGGTTACGGCGGCCGGATTCGCCTACGACAGCTCGCTGATGGCGGACGACTACGCCCTCTACCGCGTCCGGCAGGGTGACCGCCACTCGACGGTGGACGGCACGACCTGGGGCCGCGAGACGGACCTCGTCGAGGTGCCGGTCTACTGGGCGATGGACGACTGGCCGCACTTCGAACCCGGCCCCGGGCGCTCGGGGCTCTCGGCGCCGTCCGCGGTCCTCGAGATCTGGACCGAGGAGCTGCGCTACGCCTACGAGCACGCCCCCGGCGGGTTGGTCATGGTCACGGTCCACCCGGAGTGCATCGGGCGCGGCCACCGGATGGCGATGCTGGAACGGTTCGTCGACGCGGCGGCGGCGCTGGAGGGCGTCGTCTTCGAGCGTCTCGATCGCCATGTCGAAGCCTGGCAGAACCGACCCTGACCCACATACCGCGGGGCCGTCGCGCTCGCGGATCAGGCTTCTGATACCACCCTGGCGGCCCGCCCCAGGACGTCGACAAGCATCGGCGCCGTCAGTCGTCCCGTGAACGTGTTCTGCTGCGATGGGTGGAAGGATCCAACGAGCCGGTAGGCCCCCACGACCGCTTCCGCCCCGTGGCCGAAGCCTGGCTTCGGTCGTGCCGGATGGCCCAGCGCCGCCAGAGTTCGGAGGGTCGCATCCCAGCCGAACTGACCCAGCGGCACGATGACTCGGACGCGATCCAGCAACGTCACCTCGCGCACCAGGAAGGGCGCGCAGGCGTCGCGCTCCCAGATCGTCGGCTTGTTGAGCGGCGGCGCGCAGCGAACGGCCGCGGCGATGTACGCGTCGGTCAGCGTCAGCCCGTCGTCCGCGCGTCGACTCGACGGTCGGTCGGCCAGCCCCACGGTGTGCAAGGCGGACCACAGAAAGTCGCCTGAGGCATCGCCGGTGAACACGCGACCCGTGCGGTTCGCGCCGTGTGCGCCGGGGGCCAGTCCGACGATCAGGATCCGCGCGTCGGGATCGCCGAACCCCGGCGCCGGTCGTCCCCAATACGGCTCGTCGCGGTAGCGCGCCACCTTCTCGCGCGCCACCCGCTCTCGCCACTCGACGAGGCGCGGACAGCGCCGGCAGGCGACGATCTCTGCACCGAGCACGGCGAGGCCCGCCTCGCGCTCCGCGCCGGTCACGCGCCCGCCCTAGGTCCGCAGGAGCTTGTCGAGCCGTCGACTGACCACGACCAGCCCGATGAGCCCCATGACCGTCAGATACGCGACGTGAACGAGGAGGACGGGTGAGAGGACCCCGACGATCAGCGATCGGATGAGGTCCACGCCGTGATAGAGGGGCGTCAGCTGGACCAGGATCCGCAGCGGCTCCGGGTAGGTCTCGAGGGGGAAGAACGTGCCCGAGAAGAGGAAGAGCGGCAGGATGATCATCTGGATCAGGTCGAAGTCCTGCCACGTCCGCATGAAGGTCGTCGCCGCCATCGCCAGCGCCCCGAAGGCGAACCCGATGAGCAGCGCCGCCGGGATGGCCAGGAGGGCCAGCGGGGTCGTGACCAGGCCGAACGGCACGATGACGATCGTGAACGCGATCGCGTAGAGGCCGCCCCGGATGAGCGCCCAGCCGAGCTCGCCGATCGCCACGTCGGCGACCGCCATCGGGGTCGACAGGATCGCATCGAACGTCTTCTGCCAGCGCAGCTTGAAGAAGAAGTTGAATGTCGCCTCGAGGATCGCCCCGTTCATCGCCGCGGACGCGAGGAGTGCCGGGGCGACGAACAGCGTGTACGAGATCGGCGCCCCGCCGGGGCCCGCCACATCGCCCACCAGCCGGCCCAGGCCGATCCCGATGCCGAGGAGATAGAAGATCGGCTCGAAGAAGCCCGAGAAGATGATGATCCAGGAGCGTCGATAGACGTAGATGTTCCGTTCGATCAGGCGACCCGCCCGGCGGCTGCCGAAGGCGAGCTGCGGCGCGACGCGGCCGAGCACGGCAGCGGGCAGGCCGCTCACCCGCGGACCAGCCGTGCTTCGAACGTCCGCGCCGCCGCCCAGATGCCCCCGAGCGCCAGCACGCTCAGCACGCCGACGTGGGCCAGCGCAAGGAGCGGCGCGTCCCCGATCGTGCCGAGGGCCAGACCCCGCGTCAGGGACACCCCGTGCCACAACGGCGACAGCCAGGCCAGCGGCTGGATCGCGGCCGGCAGGCTGGCGATCGGGAAGAACGTTCCGGACAGGATGAACAGCGGGGTGATCCCGAACCGGAAGATCGCGTTGAACTTGTTGACGGTCCGCTGGGTCGCCGCGAACGCCGCGATCGGTGCCGCGAACGCCATGGCCGTGAGGACCGCGGCCGGGATGGCGAGGATCACGAGTGGCGACGACGCGGCCCCGAACAGGACGACGACGAACGTGAACACCGTCGCAACCATCGTCATCCGGATCGCGATCCAGGCCAGGTTGCCCAGGGCGATCTGGAGCGGGCTCATCGGCGTCGCGTACATCCCGTGGAACGTCCGCGTCCAGTGCAGGCCGCCCATGACCGGGAACGTCGATTCGAACGCGGCCGACTGCATGACCGTGGCGGCCAGCAGCCCGGGCGCCAGGAACTGCAGGTAGGTCAGCCCACCGAACGCGGCGTTGCCGGTCGTGTCGACGTAGCCGCCGAGGCCAATGCCCATGGCGGCGAGGAACATCACCGGGCTCAGGAACGAGCCGAACAGCGACGCCCGGAACGTGCGCCGGTACTGGAGGGCTCGGTGCTCCAGGATCCGCGCGACCGCCGTCATGGTGGCGCCCTCATCGAACCGCGCCTACTCGATCAGCGTGCGGCCCGTCAGCCGCAGGAAGACATCCTCAAGGGTGGAGCGTCGCACCATGGTGGTCTCGGGCCGAAGCCCGCGCTCGTGCACGGCCACGCTGACCGCCTCGCCATCGTTCGCGTACAGCAGGACGCGGTCCGGGAGCCACTCGATGCGCTCGGCAAGCCCGTCGAGCTTGCCGTCGAGGGTCTCCTGGATGCCGACCGGGAAGCGCAGCTCCGTGACCTCCTTCGTGGAGTGCTGGGCGATGAGCGCGCGCGGCGATCCCTCGGCGACGATCTTGGCCTTGTCCATGACGACGAGGCGGTCGCACAGCTGCTCGGCTTCGTCCATGTAGTGCGTCGTCAGCACGAGCGTCGTGCCCTTCTGCTTCAGCCGGTACAGCCGGTCCCACAGGAGGTGCCGGGCCTGCGGGTCGAGGCCGGTCGTCGGCTCGTCGAGGAGCATGAGATCCGGCTCGTTGATGAGCGAGCGGGCGATGGTGAGCCGGCGTTTCATCCCGCCGGACAGCGGATCCACCTGGTCGTTGGCGCGCTCCGACAGCTGGACGAACTCGAGCAGCTCGTCGGCGCGGCGCTTGCACTCGTCACGCGGTAGCCCGAAATAGCGGCCGTAGATGACGAGGTTCTCGCGGACCGTGAGTTCGGTGTCCAGGCTGTCCTGCTGTGGAACGACGCCGAGCCGCGCGCGGATCTGCGGGCCGTGGGTCGCCGGGTCAAGCCCGAGAACGCGCAGCGTGCCCTCGGATACCGGCGAGACGCCGCCGATCATCCGCATGGCCGTCGTCTTGCCGGCGCCGTTGGGCCCGAGGAACCCGAACGATTCGCCCTTCTGGACGTCGAAATCGACCGCGTCGACCGCGATGAAGGCGCCGAACCGCTTCGTCAGGCCGCGGGCGTGGATGAGCGGAAGGCCGGCCCCGTCGAGGGCCACGGCCGTGTCGTCGGACATGGGCGCGCATCGTACCGCAGCCCCGGACGGCCGTCCGATCGGGGCGGCCCCGATCAGCGCCGGCGGAGCCGACCGACCTAGACCTCCTTGAATTCGCCCTCGACCGTCTCTTCGCCCTCGGGCGATCCGGCCGGCTCGGCGGCCTCGCCGTCGGGTCCGTCGGGTCCGTCGGCCGTCCCTTCGGACGAGCCGTTGGTCGATCCGGCCGCTTCCGAGGCGGCCTGGTACGCGGCGGTCGAAATTCGCTGGATCGTCTCGGCCAGTGCCGCGGCGCCGGCGCGCACGATCTCGATGTCGGAGCCCTTCAGCGCCTCGCGCAGCCCGGCGATCTGGTTCTCGGCTTCGACCTTGTCCTCGGACGACACCTTGTCGCCGAGGTCGCGGATCGTCCGCTCCGCCTGGAAGCTGAGCGCCTCGGCCTGATTGCGCGTCTCGACGTCCTCGCGGCGCGTGCGGTCCTCCTCCGCGTGCTCCTGGGCGTCGCGGACCATGCGATCCACGTCGTCCTTGGAAAGCATCGAGCTGGCCGTGATCCGGACCTGCTGCTCCTTGGCGGTCGCCCGGTCCTTCGCCTTGACGTCGAGGATCCCGTTGGCGTCGATGTCGAAGGTGACCTCGATCTGCGGAATGCCGCGCGGCGCGGCCGGGATCCCATCGAGGATGAACCGGCCAAGTGTCTTGTTGTCGGCGGCAAAGTCGCGCTCGCCCTGGAGCACGTGGATCTCGACCTGGCTCTGACTGTCCGAGGCGGTCGAGAAGACCTGCGACTTCGACGTCGGGATGGTCGTGTTGCGGTCGATGAGCTTGGTCATCACCCCGCCCAGCGTCTCGATTCCCAGCGACAGCGGCGTGACGTCGAGGAGCAGGACGTCCTTGACGTCGCCGGCCAGGACACCGGCCTGGATGGCCGCTCCGATACCGACGACCTCATCCGGGTTGACCCCCTTGTGGGGCTCCTTGCCGGCGAACATCGCCTTGACCGCCTCGACGACGACCGGCATGCGGGTCATCCCGCCGACGAGGATGACCTCGTCGATCTCGGACGCCTTGAGCCCCGAGTCCTTGAGCGCGGCCATGACCGGACCCTTGGTCTTCTCGACGAGGTCGGAAACGAGGTCCTCCAGCTTGGCCCGGCTGAGGTTCATCACGAGATGCTTGGGGCCGGACGCGTCGGCCGTGACGTAGGGCAGGTTGATCTCCGTCGTGGCCGTCGAGGACAGCTCGATCTTGGCCTTCTCGGCCGCTTCCTTGAGGCGCTGGAGGGCCTGGGCGTCCTTGGACAGATCGATCCCCTGGTCCTTCTTGAACTCGGCCAGCAGCCAGTCGATGACCCGCTGGTCGAAGTCGTCGCCACCGAGGTGCGTATCGCCGTTGGTGGCCTTGACCTCGAAGACGCCCTCGCCGAGCTCCAGGATGGAGATGTCGAAGGTGCCGCCACCGAGGTCGTACACGGCGATCTTCTCGTCGTGCTTCTTGTCGAGACCGTACGCGAGGGCCGAGGCCGTCGGCTCGTTGATGATCCGCTTGACGTCGAGCCCGGCGATCCGGCCGGCGTCCTTGGTCGCCTGGCGCTGGGTGTCGTCGAAGTACGCCGGGACGGTGATGACCGCCTCGGTGATCTTCTCGCCGAGGTAGGCCTCCGCATCGGCCTTCAGCTTCTGCAGGATCATCGCGCTGATCTCCGGCGGCGTGTAGGTCTTGCCGTCGGCGAGCTTGACCTGGAGCCCGTCCGAGGCGGCATCCTTTTCCACGGTGTACGGCACCAGGCCCCGGCTGCGCTTGACCTCGGGATCGTCCCAGCGGCGGCCCATGAAGCGCTTGATCGAATAGACGGTGTTGGCCGGGTTCGTGACGGCCTGGCGCTTGGCCAGCTGGCCGACGAGGCGCTCGCCGGTCTTCGTGAAGGCGACGACGGACGGAACCGTCCGACCGCCCTCGGCGGAAGCGATGACGGTCGGCTCGCCGCCCTCCATGACCGCGACGACCGAGTTTGTCGTACCGAGGTCGATGCCGATGATCTTGCCCATGGTCGTGATCTGCTCCTGTCGCTGGTATCTGGCCGTCAGTTGGGACGGGGTTGGCTGGTCTGGTCGGTTGGTTCGGCGTCGCCCTCGGCGACCGCCACGAGCGCGGGCCTGAGGACACGATCGCGGAGGCGATAGCCTCGTCGGATCTCCTGGACGATCTCTCCGTCGCGTCGACCGCTCGCCGGGACATTGGCGACGGCCTCGTGGTCGCGCGGATCGAAGGGGGTCCCGGGCACGGCATCGATCGGGCGCACCCCCTCGCTCTCGAGCAGGAGCCGGAGCTTGCGATCGATCGCGGCGATGCCATCCATCCAGGCGTTGCCGCTGAGCTCGTCGGGTCGCGCATCGATGGCCCGATCGAAGTCGTCGGCGATGACGAGCACCTTGGCGATGAGGCCTTCCGCGGCGAGTCCCAGGCTGGCCTCGCGCTCCCCGGCGGTCCGCCGCTTGAAATTGAGGAACTCGGCTCGTTCCCGCTGGAGGGCGACGAGGTACTCCTCGCCCTGGCTGCGCGCAGCGGCAAGATCCTCGGTCAGCTGCTCGATGTCGGCGAGGAGCTTCAGCGGCGAGATATCGATTTCGGCGGCTCGCTCGTCGGCTCTCGTTCGGCGGGTCATGACCTGCTCACGCGTACAGGTGATCGACGAGTTCGTTCATCAGCCCGGACACGAAGCGGACGGTGCCGATCGCCTGCGGATAGCGCATCCGGGTGGGACCGAGCACGCCGACCACGCCGACCGCGCGGCCGGGTCGACCGTACGGGGCAAGCACGAGCGACACGTCGCGCATCTCGGGCGGTCCGTTCTCGTGACCGATGTAGACCTGGACCCGCCCGGTCGCGGCCACGTCCTCGAGCAGGCCGCCGAGGTAGGTCCGGTTCTCGAGGGCGGCGAAGACCCGGCGGAGCTTGTCGCCCTGCGAGAACTCCGGCGCGTCCATCACGTTCAGGAGACCGTCGCTGAACACCTCCTCGACCGTCGACGCGTCGTAGTCGTGGAGGCTGCGCACGATTCGCTCGCCGACGCGGACCGCGATGGCCGCATGGGGCAGCCGGGGATCCAGTCGGACGAGCGCCTCGGCCGCCTCGAGAGCCGTGCGATTGGCCACGAGGTCGTTGAGGATGCTGGCAACAACCGTCAGGGCGACCTGGTCGCCCGGTTCGTCGAGCGAAACCAGGACCTGCTTGATGGCCCCCTCGCGCAGCACGAGGATCAGGCTGGCCAGGCGTTCGTTGATGAGCACGAGATCGATCCGGCGAACATGCGCGGCGCGAGGCTTGGCCGGCGTGGCGATGCCCGCGGCATGGGTCAGCGATGCGAGGGTGGTGGCCGCGAGACGAAACCAGTGCTCGCTGGCGAACTCCACCTGGCCGAACTGGTGCCGAATCATCAGCTGTTCGACCGCGGGAAGAGCGGCTCCTTCGGTCTGCGCCTCGACGTAGAGCCGGTAGCCGCGATCGGTTGGAATGCGCCCGGCCGACGTGTGGGGGTGGGTGAGCAGGCCGGCTCGTTCCAGGTCGGCCAGGATGCTTCGAACGGTGGCGCTGGACACGCCGAGGCCGTAGCGCTCCACGAGCGCCTGGCTGCCGACCGGCGTCGCCGTGACAACGTATTCCTCGATGACGGCCCGAAGGATCGCCTGCGCGCGAATGTCCAGCGGGCCGATGATGCGGCGGATCCGTCGCGCCAAGGCCGTGCTCCCGTGTGGGGCGGTTAGCACTCTCGATATCAGAGTGCTAACGTCGTTGCGGGATGGTAGCAGTCTCCGCCCGAGAGTGTCAACGCTCGCCGGACGCCGGTAGTGCATCAGGTTGAACGGCTGTTCGTTTGACCGTGCCCGACGCCCCCCCCGCAGACTCGGACCATGCAAAAGCGGAAGATGCCACGCGATCCGAACCAGCGTGCGAAGCTGAGGAACGCCGCAGCAGCGCGACGAAGGCCGCCCAAGCGCGCTGGGGCTAGCTCAGGCGACCCGCTCCGCGATCTCACGGAGTTCATGGAGCGTCAGCCCGTCGGCAGCATCATCCGAGGCGTTCGCAGCCTGACCTCGGGCTGCCCGAGCCGCGTTAATGTCCGCAGCGGTCGTCGTGGGCGCGCTCGATGCGAGCGGATACCGCTCGGCGATCCAGTTGTCGGGTTCGATCCCTAGAACGACCAGCGGTACGATCAGGGTGAGTCGCGACCGCTCCAGTTCGCGGACGACCCGTTCGAAGTACGCGATATTGCCGCCAGTGATGTTGGCGAACGCCTTGGTGCAGACCACCATCAGCCCAACGTCGGCGTTACCGAGCGCAAGCGAGATCGCCATCTTGTACACGTCATAGGCGTACCGAGCGACGTTGCCGAACTGGACCTCGACCTCGATCCGCGACTTGCGGAAGTCCGACCGCACCTGGCTGTTGCGGCTCTTGTCGGCTGGATCGGCCTCGATGATGAGCGGGTGCCAATCCCAATCTCGCCGAACCGCGAGTTGATCGTCCAACCATCGGTTCATCGCGGGCGGGTCGATGATGTGCCTCGCCGACGTGCGCTTGACCGCTGCGGCGCGGTAGGGCGGCAGCCCCGACAGCGCCTCGCGGAACTCGTGGAACGCCCCCGCGAACTTCGGGCTTTCCAGGATGTCGAGACCGTTGCGATGGCTGAATGGCTCGACGATCTTCATGGTCGGGGATCGTAAACCGGGCGGTCCATGGGCCGGGTCCGGAGATCGCCGAGCTCGGCCATGTCGAGACGGCTCCGGGCGATGTCCATATACTCTGGCATCAACTCTGCCATTGCGGCACGCCGCTCGTGCAGGACCGCCGCGAGCGGGGCGCTGCCGACCCCGCCGTATGGATCCAGGACGAGATCCCCAGGCCGCGTCATCGACAAGACGAGTCGTTCGATCAGCTCGACCGGGAACTGGCACGGGTGGGCCGTCTTCTCGATGTGGTTCGACTTGACATTCGGGATGATCCACAGATCGCCTGGATTCTTGCCGAGCGGATTGCCGGTCAACTCGCCACGGTTCGGTCCTTTGAACGCCTTTTTGTTCGGGTACTTCTGAGGGACCCGCACCGGGTCAACGTCGAAGTAGTAGCCCGATCCCTTGGTGAACCACAGGATCGTCTCGTACCGGCCGCTGAACCGACGGGTGGCGTGGAGCCCGTGTTCGAAGTGCCAGACGATCCGATTGCGGAGCCGGAGCCCGAGGCTCGTGAAGATCGGATACAGGATCACGTCGAGCGGCACGACCTCGCCCCGATCAATGTGGTTGCCGACCTGCCAGCAGATCGAACCGCCGTCGGCGGTCAAGCGCACGGCCTCGGCAATCACCGCCCGCTGATCCTCGATGTAGTCAGCGAGAGACACCCGGCGCTCGTACTCCTTGCCGATGTTGTACGGCGGCGACGTGACGACGAGCTGCGCGGAGCCGTCCGGCATCGAGGCCATCAGGTCCTGGCATCGGCCGAGGAATAGCGTCACGTCCGCTTCGGGGTCGAATCGATCGGCCCGCCTGAGCGGGCCGAAAGCGCGCCAGGTGTTGTCTGGCCGTTGCGTCGGCGGCGGCCCGGGCGGGGCCTGCTCAACCGGCAGGAGCCGTAGCTGCCCGGTCGGGAGACCACGGGGCAGGGCATTGCGCGCAAGGGCCATGGGCCGATTGTACGCGTCACGGCTTATCGGCCGGTCAACAATCCCGCGCTCTCGTTCGGGATCGTCCACAAACCGCCCACGTCGTTATCCACCGTGCCATACAGCTGCACTGCTGGAGTAGACACTCACTCCTGCCACACTTGGGACATCCCGCGATGGGTGTCACTCTCAATGCGAACCGGCGGTTCCCCGACGCACACCTAACCGGGACCGCCAGTTTTCGTTGGCCCCGGTCAAACGAACAGCCGTTCAACCTGATGCACTACCCGAACACCCGTACGGGTCAGACCAGGCGAGCGAAGACCTCGTTGGACAACAGCCGGCCGCGCGTCGTGAGCACGATTCGATCGTCGTCGGTGACATCGAGCAGTTCGGCCGCAAGGGCCCAGCCGAAGACATCGACGAGCGGTGGCTCATGAGCGGCCGCGAGGGGCACGCCGCGATCGGTGCGCAGCCCGAGGATGACCTCCTCTGCGGCGGCGGTCGCGGCGTCGATCGTTTCGGCACCGCCGGGCGGCAGCGTGGCATCACCACCCGGGGGCACGAGCGCCGCCACGTAGCGATCGAGACGGGCGCCGTTCCAGCGTCGCCGTTGACCGTCGAAGGCGTGCGCACCGGGTCCGACGGCCTCGTACGGGCGGCGCTCCCAGTAGATCAGGTTGTGCCGCGACTCGTGTCCCGGGCGAGCCCAGTTGCTGATCTCGTAGCCGCGGAACCCGAGTTCTGCGAGCCTGACCACCGCGTGGTGGTACTGCCCGGCCGCCCGATCCTCGTCCTGGGCCGGCCGCGCGCGATCGCGCCAACGGCGCGCCCCGGATGTCGTCGGCAGGTGATCGCCGTCGGGGCCCGTCAATCCCTCGGCGTCGGGGTCGTCGAGCGTGAGCGCATAGAGCGACAGGTGGTCCGGCCCGAGATCGAGGGCTCGGTCCAACGTGTCCATCCAGGTGCGGATGGACCCGCCGGGCACGTCGTAGAGAAGGTCGAGGCTGATCGACGGAATGCCGGCCGCTCGCGCGTCGGCGACGGCGTCCGCAACGTCGGTGCGGGTGTGTCGCCGTCCCAGCTTGGTCAGCTCGCGCGCATCGAGGCTTTGGGCGCCCAGGCTGATACGGGTCACACCTGCCGAGCGTTGCCCGGCCGGGTCGCCTCGCTCATCGGGTCCCGGGTTGCTCTCGATCGTCACCTCGGCGCCGTGCGCGATCCCGTAGCGCTCGCGGACCGTCTCGAGAATCTCGGCCACGACGTCCGACGGCAGCAGCGACGGGGTACCGCCACCGAGGTAGACCGTCTCGAGGCTCGACCGCGTCGAGCCATCGGGCGTACCGGGCGCACCGGGCGTACCGGGCGACACATCGTGCGCGGCCGGCGCCCCCCACCGCTCGTCGAGGCCGTCGGCGCGAAGGCGCAGTTCGGCGAGCAGGGCTTCCACGAACGTGGCCACACGGTTGCGCGGCCCACGCGCGTCGGCCCCGGCGTACACGACGAAGTCGCAGTACGGACATAGCGACACGCAGAACGGAATGTGGATGTACAGCGCAACCGGGGGTTCGATGAGTCCGTCCGCCCGGGGTAGTGCTTCTCGTGATGCGCTCGCCCCGCTCAATGCGCCGTTCCCCCCCTCAGCGACCGCGAGCGCGCCGCTCCCGTGCCGGCGCGCCCTCGCGGCCCGCTCCGGCGCGCACGCGACCCGGGCGCGCCTCGTCCCTGGCCAGGACAACGCGCCAACCCTCGGGCGTGCGGCGGCGGCGCTCGACATCCTCGTTCTCGAGGCCGCGCGGCAGGAGTTGTCCGGTGTGCCCGGTGGTAAGGAACACCGCGAACCGGGTCACCCCATGGGCGAGGAACGCCGCGGCGAACCCGCCGCTGACCGTCGTGATCCAGCCCCCGACCAGACCGATCCCGAGTGACAGGACGAACATGTAGCGATCCCGGCCCGGCGCCCCGAGCCGGGTCGCCAGCGTGTAGATGAGTGCCTGGATGACGATCGCGGCAACCGGCTCGATCCCGGCCACGACGAGGAAGCCGAGCAGCGCGCCACGAAAGACGGCCTCGTCCACGAACGCCGTCGCGATGCCGTTGACCAGGGCCCCCGGGTAGGTCTCGACCGCGGGGAGGCGGAGGCGCCGAAAGTGGTACCAGGCGACCGCCGCCGCCTGGGCGGCGCCGGCCGCCCCCAGCAGAAAACCGAGCAGGATGGCCAGGCCGCGGTCGCCCGGACCCATGAACAGCTCCGATCCGGGCGCCGGGTGGATCAGCAGGATGGCGAGCACGCCGCCGACCCCGATCAGGTACCAGGCGAGACGGCGCAGGAACGACGGCCGCCGTCCGTCGCGATCCTCCTCGTCGTACTCGGCGGCCCCGAACTGCGCGGCCTCGAGGCGAAGCATCACCAGAAGCAGCGTGAAACCCAGCGCAACCAGGGTTCGGAGGGTGTCTTCCACCGATCAGTCGCCGGCAACCATCAGCCGCCGTCCATCCGGAGAACGGCCAGGAATGCCTCCTGCGGGATCTCCACCGAGCCCACCCGCTTCATCCGTTGCTTGCCCTCTTTCTGTTTCTCGAGCAGCTTGCGCTTGCGTGTGATGTCGCCACCGTAACACTTGGCCAGGACGTTCTTGCGCATGGCCCGGACCGTCTCGCGAGCAACGACATTGCTGCCGATCGCCGCCTGGATGGGCACCTCGAACATCTGGCGGGGGATGAGCTCCTTCAGCTTCTCGGTCAGCTGCCGACCGATCGATTGAGCCTTGTCGCGGTGGGTGATGAGCGACAGGGCGTCGACCGGCTCGCCGTTCACCATCACGTCAAGTTTCACGAGATTGGCCGCCCGATAGCCGATCTCCTCGTAGTCCATCGAGGCGTAGCCGGCGGTCCGGCTCTTCAGCTGGTCGTAGTAATCGACGATGAGCTCACCGAGCGGAAGCTCGAAGCGCATCAGCACGCGCAGCGGGTCGAGGTACTCGAGGTTCACGAACGTCCCGCGGCGGTTGGTCGAGAGCTCCATCAGTGGACCGATGTACGTGGCCGGTGTGACCACCGAGAGCTGGACCCACGGCTCGTGGATCGCCTCGATGTCGGAAACCGCCGGGAGCAGCGCCGGGTTGTCGACGGCGACGCGGCCGCGCCCGTTGGTCAGTTCGACCTCGTACTCGACGGACGGCGCCGACGCGATCAGCTCCAGCGCAAATTCTCGCTCAAGGCGCTCCTGGACGATCTCCATGTGGAGCAGGCCGAGGAATCCGCAGCGGAACCCGAACCCCAGGGCGATCGAACTCTCCGGTTCGTAGGTGAACGAGGCATCGTTGAGGTGGAGCTTCTCGAGCGCGTCGCGGAGGAGTGGATAGTCCTCGCCGCTGAGCGGGTAGAGCCCGGCAAACACGAGGCTCCTGGCGGCCTGGTAGCCGGGAAGCGGACTCGTCGCCGGCCGCCGCACGGTCGTGATCGTGTCACCGACCTGCGCGTCGCGGACGTTCTTGAGGCCGGTCGCGACATAGCCGACTTCGCCGGCCACGAGCCGCTTGACGGGAACAAGCTGAGGCCGGAAGACGCCGAGCTCCAGGAGATCCGCCTCCGCGCCCGAAGCCATGAGCCGGATCGCCTCGTGTGCGTGAAGCGTCCCCTGGGCGAGCCGGACGTACACGACGACGCCTTTATATGCGTCGTAATGGGAGTCGAAGATGAGCGCCTGCGCCGGCGCAGTCGGGTCCCCGCCGGGCGCCGGGATACGGGCCACGATCGCCTCGAGGATCTCGGCGATGCCCGTGCCGTCCTTGGCCGAGGCCAGGATGACCTCCTCGCGCGGGATAGCGAGCACGTTCTCCAGCTCGTCGATGACCACCTCGGGCTGGGCCGACGGGAGGTCGATCTTGTTGATCACCGGGATGATCGTGAGCCCCTCACGCAGCGCGAGGTGGACGTTGGCGAGCGTCTGCGCTTCGATCCCCTGGGCGGCATCCACGACGAGGATCGCGCCCTCGCACGCCTGCAGGCTTCGACTCACCTCGTACGAGAAGTCGACGTGACCGGGAGTGTCGATGAGATTGAGCCCGTAGCCCAGGCCGTCGGCCGCGGTGTATTCCAGCCGGACCGCGCGCGCCTTGATCGTGATCCCCTTTTCGCGCTCGAGGTCCATCGAATCGAGGACCTGGCTGGTCATCTGGCGGGCATCGATCGTGTGCGTCGCCTCGAGCAGACGATCGGCGAGCGTGGACTTGCCGTGATCGATGTGGGCGATGATGCTGAAGTTGCGGAGGCGCGTCTGGGGAGTGCTCACGAGCCGGGAGTGTAGCCGGGTCGACGTCCCGTCGGCGAAGCCCGCTCCGCGGCCTACCGCACGATGCCGGGAAAGTCGGGATCGGGGCCGGGTCCGACGCCCTGATCGTTGCAGATGCCCGGCGAGCTCGGGGTGTAAACCCCTTCTGCTCCTTCCGGCCAGCGCCAGACCCAGTCATGCAAGTCAGCGATGTCGGTGTTCGCTCCGAGTACCCCGACATACACGCCGCCGCGGTCGCCGCCCCAACACGTCAGCCGGATGTTCGCGTTGCCGTTCCCATCGCGGTAGCAGCCGACCCGGTAGGGAAGGTCGTCGCCGTAGTCCGGTCCGTCACCCGGCGTCCAGGCGCTGTCGCCGCTCGTGCCCGCGCGACAGTCACCCGAGCGCAGCGCGACGCCGACTGATTCGAGGCGGGCGCGGTACGCCAGGAGCGCGTCGGCCTGGCTGGAGAAGGCGTAGATCCCGACGCGATCCACCAGATCCGAGCCCGGCGCCGGTGCAGGCCACGAGCGACCTATCGGACTTGCTCGCACTCCCAGCCGCGATGGTCGTGCTCGCCGTGCGGCCCTGGCGCAAGCCGGGACCGTCTGAAACACAGGTCCGGCTCGAGCCTGGTCTGTGAGTCGGCACGCAAGATACAGCAGGGGATCAAAAGTCACTTCTTCGATCCGCTGTGCTCTCGCCGAGTGGCACCCACGCACGAATAGGGTGACTTATAGGCTCTATTGGTCGTTGCACCAAGAGCACATAACTCCGATAGAGTGCATACCTGATGCGCCACCCGAACCCGGCTCTTGGGCGGGGCGTAAGGGCTCAGACCATAGGGTCGCTCGATCACCGCTTCGACAGCCTAGACTTGGCTAAGCCGACGCTCCCTGTTGTTGCCGTCTGAACCCTCGTGCGTGAGGCCCAGCGTTGTCGCCAGCCAGCCCTACTCTGACCCCGCATCCGCCCGAATTCTCGAATGTCAAGCAGCTATTCCGGCGACTCGAGGAAGACCGGACCGTGTCGGTCGACGATTGGGTTGTGCCGGCATGGCAGCGCTCGAGCGTCTGGAGCGATGAGCAACAGGGCCTTCTCGCGCTCAGCATCCTGCAGGGTTACCCGATCGGTACTGTTGTCTTGTGGGACAAAGGCGACGGAACCAGCAAGGTGCGAGTCCCCGTGGACGGCCGGCAGCGCATCACGGCGATCAAACGCTTCATGCTCGGCCTTGTTCGCATACCGGATCAGGCGTGGCTGCCAGAACGACTCCGGGGACGGAAGTATCGTCCGGGGCCTGACGATGATCCGAGCGGGACGCCTGTCCTATCGTCAATGGAGAAGGACAACTTCGACGACTACCAGCTGTCAATCGTCGAGTACGACAGGGACACACCCGTTTCGCAGGTCATGGAGATTTTCGTCCGGCTGCAAGGTGGCACCCCATTGAACAAAGCGGAGGTTCGTGCGGCGCTTGGCGGTGAGCTATGCGATTTCGTTTCGGAGCTCACAAGTCCGCCGGCACCAGTCACGGAGGACGCCGAGCTCGAGGAGGCCGAGGAGCCTGAGACCGCTGGCCACACGTTCTTCAAACTCCTCAGCCGCAATCTCAAGAACCGCCGCAAGTCCCATCGAGCCATTTGCGACTACTTGATCGCCGAGTTCCTGCGACCGGGAGAAGACAAGCACTGGCAGTCTCTCCTGGACCTGTATCGGGAAAAGGCGACCACGCTCAAGCCGCGGGAGATGGAGGGGTTCCGGGCGGCGTTGACCAGCTTCAGCAACGCGTGTCTGGTCGATGGCAAGGATGGAAAGACCCTCAGTCCTCATATCGAGTCCGCATTCTTGATCGTTACGTTCTTTCGAGCGTGGCGCGAGCTTTCCTCGGACTACGCCCTCCCATCGGGCTACAGATATACCGAGGACCTGGACCTGTTCGAGAAGGAGCGTCGTGAGAAGCGACGCGACGAAGCGTGGGCGGCAAATTTCTCATCTGCCTTATCGAACGCCGGTTACGCGAAGGGGCGTTCGGACGAGCGACATGCGTTGTTCATGAGCTGGCTCTTCTCACGACGACCGACCCTTCAGCTCAAAGACCCGAGACGCGCCTTCACGCGCGAGCAGAAGCTGACGATCTTCTTGCGCGCGGACCGCCGCTGCGAGTGGATCGACGGCGATGAGCGATGTGCCACAACCTTCGAGGACTTCCGCGACCTCGACGCCGATCACATTGTGAGATGGAGCGAAGGGGGGCCAACGACAGTAGAGAACGGTCGCCTCCTCTGCGTGCGCCACAATCGGATGAATCTGAGATCAGATGCCCTGAAAGCCGGTGAGACGGACTCAGCGTCAAGGTCTGGCGGGTATACCGCCACGGCGGACAGTCCCGAGCCTGGCGAATAGGAGATGCGTCGCCGTACGGGGGAAGGGGGGTGAGAACGCTCGGGCCTGATTCGGCGCCGTCTGACGGCCCGCGAGTCATCGAGGCTTCGAGCGGTCCAAAACCGTCCGCGGTTTCTGCGAACGGCCCTGAGCCAAACGAAGCCGGAATCCTAATAGCAGACTTCTTCTCCGGGATGGGTGGTCTATCTCTCGGATTTCTCGGCGATGGCTTCCGTTTGCACGGGTTCGACCACGATCCGGCAGCAGTGGCTGCGTACCGGCTCAACGTCGCTCACGCTGTTGCGTGGGACGCCCGATCCGGCTACCCCGAGCTAAGTCCAGACATCGTTCTCGGCGGTCCACCTTGCCGTCCTTGGTCCGTTGTGAACCTGACAAACCGGGGCGCGGAACACCGCGACTTCCACCTCGTTCATGACCTGGTGGAGGCCATCGGCCGATACCAGCCTCGGGCATTCGCTATTGAGAACGTCCCTGCGGTCAGGAGTCACCTTGAGACAGAGGTGGCGGCGCTCAGGGAGCTTGGATACAGCGTCGAGGGGCGGGTCGTTCGCTACGCAGACTGGGGTGCTCCCTCACGCCGGCGACGGTTCTTCGTGCTCGGGGTGGAAAAAGGATCGGCGGCGACATTATGGAAGGCCCTCGAGACTATGAAGACACAGGAGCGGACCGTCGAGGACGCCATCGGCCAATTCCGCTCATTGGCGCGTGACGCCTTTGCTGATCACGAGTGGGGGCAATTCCAGACGATCGATCGCTATAAGGAGAAATACGAGACCGGCCAGTACGGGTGGTGCCGTCTCAAATGGGATGAGCCTGCGCCGTCGTTTGGGAACGTGTCGAAGACGTACATCCTCCACCCTGATGAGGCACGGGTTCTGTCAGTTCGAGAAGCCATAGCGGTCCTTGGGTTCCCGAACAGCTACGTGTTTCCGGCAGGAGTGGCTCGAACCTCCAAGTACCGCATGGCGGCTGACGCAGTCAGCCCGCCCTTCTCGAAAGCTCTCGCCCTGGTGCTCGGTCGTCATTTGGCTGGGGAACTCGAGGGCGCCGACTCGACCGACGCGACGTATCAGCTTGCGGCCTGGTGAGGGGGTGTCCGGTTTGGCAAGACGCTTCTCCTTACGAAACCTCGCGGAAGCGCTAGGGGAACTCGAGGTCGGGACCGCGACGGAGATCGCTTCGAAGATTCTCGGGGTTGAGGCCGGCGACGATGACCGGAGAGCGGTCAACAAGGTTCTGCTGGACAATCCCGACCGTTTTGTTCAGCGGCCTGATCGCCGCTGGGTCCTTATGTCAGCTCCCGTGTCGCCACCCGTGCAGGCCATGGGAACGAGCTCCGAACAGGTATTCCTAGATAACCCGGCGGAAGCGCGAGCGTCCCTTGTAGACGCGCTCCTTCTCGATCTGATTGGCCCGGGGTCCGATGACGAGGTCATCGAGGAGCGGCCCACCATTCAGTACCTGATTGGGGCGCTGCTACCTGGGGATGCGCCCCTCGATCCCGACGCGGAGGAATCGATCGAAGTCCAGGCGGAAGAAACGGCGACTGCCTCAACCTCAACCGAATCAGTTGACGCCGACGAGATCGGGACCGAGGTCCGGTCCGAGGACGAGCCGTCGGCGGAGGAACCACTTCCTTCCACCGAAGCCCTGAGTCAGTCATCGATCGGGCTCAGCTTTGCCGTGGAGCCCGGTCAGACGAGGGTTCGGTGCAGCGTTCGTTATGGGACATACGCTCCGGGATCTGGTCAGACCCAAGGCAAATGGCAGCGGACTTCACATCGGACCGACCTAGCCCTGGACCTCAACCAACACCGCAGCTCATTCCGACTTCCCGCGGAAGCGGAGCTGGTTGCGACCAGTCGCGCGGTGGGGGACGGGAGGAGCGTGACGGTCTTTCTGGTTAATCGCCGCGTCAAAGGCGACGGCCGTCCAGACGACACGGAGTGTTTGTTCCAGCCCGAAATCCGTATTGACACCGAGGACGGGGCGGCCACGATCGTTCATCGTCCATCAGGTCGGACAGGGTCGGATCCTGATGTCGAGTCGAACCGCCTTCTCTACCGCCATGCGCCGGAATTTGCTGCAGGCCATGGCTGTGCCGTCGACTGGGCGCCTGCGGTCGGAGTGGCGACAAACGCGATATGGACCACTCTCGTGCCCAGCTTCGAGACGCCAAGCGTGAGCGCGGAGAGCCGTGACGTCGGCGAGGTCCGGATGGACGATCTGGCGACTGAATCCAGCGCTGCAGGGCTGGGGAAGCGTCTCCGCGTCCTCACCGCTGCCTACCGAAAGTGGATCACTGAACAAGAACGCGGGCGGGTCGGTCTGCCGGCTGACCTTCTGGCGACTGCGCAGACGCACCTCGAGCTGTGCATCGAGACGGCCGAACGCATGGAGGCTGGGATCGATCTCGTCGAAGCTGATCAGAACGTTCGTCGCGCCTTCCAGCTTGCCAACAGGGCGATGAGCTCCCAACGCCTGCACGCCCTCCAGGCTCAAGCGTTCCGAAGAACGGGTACTCGCCCTGCGCTCGGCGAGTTGCCACCACCTGCCTGGCGACCATTCCAACTGGCGTTCATTCTTCTGAATCTGGTCGGCGTTGGCGATCGGCTGGGCCGAGAGCGGCAGATCGTCGATCTGCTCTGGTTTCCGACCGGTGGCGGCAAGACAGAGGCCTATCTGGGCCTATCAGCCTTTGCCATCTTCCTTCGGCGATTGAGGGCTTCTGGTCGCACCGCTCACGACGCCCACGGAGGATCGGGCGTCACGGTCCTCATGAGGTACACACTCCGTCTCCTTACGGTCCAGCAATTCCAGCGCGCTACCAGCCTGGTCTGTGCGATGGATTTGCTGCGCCGCTCGAACATGCGCGAGCTTGGTGCGGACCCGATTTCAATCGGACTCTGGGTTGGACAAAAGACGTCTCCTAACAACTACAAGGACGCGAAGTCTCGATTGGCTGATCTAGCCGCCGATCGGAAGATCGCCGACTCGAACCCTTTACACATCACGAGTTGTCCGTGGTGCGGCGCGGGGATTGGAATAGCCGATTACACACCGGTCGACGAATTGGAACGAGTCTTGGTTCATTGTCCCAGCCAGGCTTGTGAATTCCACGGCGTTGGCCGCGATGAGTCCACCGCGATACCGGCGACAGTAGTTGACGATGACATCTACGCACGCTGTCCGTCGATCGTAATTGGCACCGTCGACAAGTTCGCTCGCATGCCTTGGACCGCCGCAACGATGGCCTTGTTTGGCCGGGTGGACCAGTTCTGCTCCCGGCACGGCTTTGTCCGAACCGGGGACCGCCATGGCACGCACCGGGCAAAAGGACGACTCGGTCCAGCCTCTCCGGTCGGGATTCCATCTCTCGAGCCGCCGGACCTCATCATTCAGGATGAGCTCCATCTGATCACCGGTCCACTCGGTACGCTCACCGGCATCTACGAGAGCGCGATCGCCTTCCTGTCGGCGGTCCGAGATGAACGGGGAGGCCGGATCGGTCCAAAGATAATCGCGTCGACAGCCACAATCAGGCGAGCCGACGATCAGGTGAGAGCCCTTTTCGCCCGACAGACCCGCCGGTTCCCGGCGGCAGGCCTTGAGGTCAGCGACTCGTTCTTCGCGCGCCAGGTTTCCACCGAACAGACGCCCGGACGGCTCTACGTTGGGATCTACGCTCCCGGGCGATCAGGCAAGACGGTCCTGGTGCGCGTAATGGCGCAGTTGCTACAGACGGCGTTCGAGCTCCGGACCCGCAGCGGCGCTGCAGAACGTGCCGACCACCTAGATCCGTATTGGACCCTGGTTGGCTACTTCAACAGCCTGCGCGAACTCGGCGGCGCATCACGCCTGGTGGATGACGACATTCGCGCGCGCATCGAGCTCCTCGCTCAACGCTCCCAGACGCCTGCCCGAGTCATCACCAATCCGCAGGAGCTCACCAGCCGGGTGGGCCCGGAGCGTGTTCCGGAAATCCTGAGAGAGCTCGAGCAGCCAATGGCGTCGGGACGCGCCGTAGACACCCTTCTTGCGACCAACATGATCCAAGTCGGAGTTGACGTTGATCGTTTGGGTCTGATGGTCGTGGCCGGGCAGCCGAAGACGAGTGCGGAGTACATCCAGGCGACGAGCCGTGTCGGCCGAGCAGCTCCCGGTCTGGTTCTGACAGTTCTTAACTGGACGCGACCGCGGGATATCTCCCACTACGAACGATTCACCGCATACCACGCTGCCTTGTACCGCCATGTCGAGGGGGCGAGCCTAACTCCGATGTCTGCGCGAAGCCGCGACAGAGCGCTTCCGGGGGTGCTGGTTGCAATGGTGCGCCTGGGGCGCGACGGATGGGCGGGCAACCAGGACGCGGTGAGGTTTGAAGCCTCTGATCCGCTCGTCGGGGAGGCGCGTGAGTTCCTGATAGAGCGGGCACGGACCCTAGATCCGGATGAGGTTTCAGACACACAGCTGGAGTTCTTCCGCCTTGCGGACATCTGGGACCGCCTTGCGAATCCTGCTGTCGGCCTCCGCTACGCCAACCCCTTCCGTCAGAAGGTCAAGGGCAAGGTGCTGCTTAAGAGTGCCGAGGACGCTTTGCCCGAGGACGAAGGTTTCCGCGTGCTCAATTCGCTACGCGACGTGGAGACCGAGTCCGAGTTGAGATTAGTCTCACGGAACAAGCCATGACCGCACCCCGATTCGTGGGCAAGCTCCGGCCGACTCAGATTGTGACCACATTTGGTCCAGGGGCAATTGTCGACCTGCCGACACGCTCGGTTGTGGTCGCGGGGCTCGAGTGGTGGTCCGGTGGCGCGTCGATCTATGAACCACGGCTTCAGAACCTCCTCGGCGTCGATGAGCTCCGCCGCCCGCCGCGGCCAGCAAAGGGTGGCTTCGTTCCGTGCTTAGAATTCCCTCGCTGGCAAGTTTGTGGACGCGATGGTCGCATGCTCCGCGGGCAAGGTTGCCCCGAGCATCGGTTTGACGCCATCTACCCAGCCCGCCTCATTCAGGCTTGTCCGAAGGGCCACCTCGACGAGTTCCCATGGGGCTGGTGGCTTCATAGGGGGGCGCAGTGCCCGGGTGACCTGCGACTGTCGGCAGGTGGACGATCCGCTACGCTCGCCGATCTCGTTCTCCGATGCACAGGCTGCGGGCGGGAGCGATCGCTGGCCGGGGCGACATCAGATCGGCTCGGTATCCGGTGTCAGGGTCGACGACCATGGCTGCGAACAGACGACACGACTTGCGATGCCGATCCGCGTGGCATGCTCCGAGGCGCATCCAACGTCTATTTCCCCCTCGCCATCAGCGCGCTTTCGATACCCCCCTGGACGAACCCGGTCCAAGAGAAGATCAATCCCGTCTGGAATCTGATTGCCGACAAAAGCGAGTTGGATCTCCGTCAGATTCACGCATTGATGTTTCAGAACTTCTCACTGGACCTGTTTCTCGAGGCCGTGGCGACGCGTCGCGGCATCACGGCGAAGGCGTCGCCTCAGAGCCTGAAGGCTGAAGAGTTCCGTGCCATAGCCTCGGGCTCTGCTCAAAGCGACAGTGAGTTTCAAGTTTCATCGGTTCAGGAACCGGGCAACCAGGTCGGACTCGTCGGCGTTCGTCGCATAGACAGGCTTCGCGAGGTGGTCGCACTAAAGGCCTTCACCAGGATCGATTATCCGGATCGGGGTTCCACGGTCGCCGTGAACGAAGCCCCTCTTGCGAGCGTGGCTGTGGACTGGCGCCCTGCTGTCGAGAACCGCGGCGAAGGGCTGTTTCTGATGTTCGACTCGGCGGCCCTGGCGAAGTGGGGAGCAACTGATCATCCATCGGCCATCGCGCGCTCGGTTGAGGCTGCATTCCACGAATGGAGAACCGCACGAGGTCTGGGCCCGGCAACCCCGCCTACGCCGGCAGCCATCTATCTGCACTCGCTGTCCCATCTGCTAATCCGCCAGCTGAGTCTTGACAGTGGCTACTCATCCTCGTCCCTTCGCGAGCGACTCTACTCAGAGGGAGATGCAGCTGGCATCCTGATCTATACGGCCTCGAGCGACTCCGACGGCAGTCTCGGTGGGTTGGTCGCACAGTCCCGACCGAGCCGTCTTGGGCCGCTCCTCGAACAGGCTCTCGCGGCCGCGACTGTCTGCTCCAGCGATCCTCTGTGCTCTGAACGCCAACCGCGAGGCGGGCACCTTTCTGCCGCAGCGTGCCACGCCTGCCTTCTCATACCCGAGACGTCCTGCGAGCTCGGAAACCGCTTCCTAGATCGTGGGTTCCTGGTCGAACTCCAAGGAATTACGTCACGAGCATTCCCGTCGTGGAGGGCGCCGATTGTCGCGTCTGGCTGAGCAGGCTGCCGCAGTGGCCCTCGAGCTTCCGGACCTATCGATGGAAGCTGTCCGGGCTTTGGTCTTGGCGGAACCAGCTCCAAATGCACTGGTCTTTCAGCATCGGCTTGGTCTCAGTGGTCGCGACGCTTCTACTCTTGCGACGTATCTCGGAGGGTCGACCGAGGGTCGCGAACCAATGGCCGCGTTGACAATGCTCGAGGGAGCCGCCGCAGCTGCTCGAGAGTTCAAGGCCAAAGCGACCAGTGTTGAGCTTGTTTGGACCGGCCCGGCTTTGCCGCACGTCCCGGCTCGACAAACGGAACCAGCATTGCGTGATCTCGTCTCTCTGGCCAGGACTCAGGTACTCATCGTCGGCTACTCATTCTCTGAGGGCGCGAGGGATCTGATCAGCCAGCTCGCCCGATTAGCGGCGCGCGGGATCGCTGTTTGGGTCATCGCCGAGGAGCCACGACAGCTGGCCCCTTTTCGCGGCATTGTTGGGGGGCGCATGCGCATCTCAACATTGGTTAACGATGGTGCCTCGACCGGCATTCACGCGAAGCTAACGATCGTAGACCGCGAATACCTCCTCATCACGAGCGCGAACTTCACGAGCCGGGGTTTCCGTTCAAACATCGAACTTGGCGCCCTGATTAGGGGTAGGGCCGCCGCGGACGCGTCGGACCTCATCGAGCACCTCGCGGGACTCGGGTTCGTTCGCGATGTGCCTCTATGATCGCGCCGACGAAACAGTGGCTCTGGAATCGGCTGCTGGCCTGCCCTCTCTGCCAAGATTCGGTGAGACGCCCCGCCTCCTCTGATTACTGAACGAG
>ERZ1292633.67-Hain-H41-02um-R1-67-length-146996-cov-14_pt1 | contig 146996 bp, 141 predicted proteins | sample MGYA00564406_ERZ1292633 | MGnify/ENA primary metagenome ERZ1292633 (study PRJEB36523, sample SAMEA6512639) | groundwater metagenome | collected 2019-01-08 | study: AquaDiva: Metagenomics assemblies of 32 groundwater samples
GGGCTTCTTCCACCCTGCCTTGAAAGGCAGGGTATAAAGATTTGATTCAATTAACCTTTTATTTGACCCCTTTAATATCCATTTTGGACAGTTTTATCGCCATTTCTTTGTATTAGGCAGTGAGGAATTATAATGCTCCAACGCTGAAATAACAAGCTCATCATAAATATTATAGCTTACTATCAACTACCAATGTCAATAGAAATTAAAAGAGGGGAATATTAACTCCGCTGTCGCAAGAATGCGGGGATGTCGAATTCGTCCTCCTCTGGCGGAACGTCATCGACCGTTGGGGTAAAAATCTGGGTATTGTGTGCGGCGGGATCTACCACTGGCGTCAGTGGCACGGACTGTTGACTCGTTTGTGTAAATACCGCACCACCTTGGCGCTGTTGTGGCATACCGTAGCGCACATCACGTGTTGGTTTACTAGACATTTCTCGAAGTCTTCTCTTGGTCTCGTCAAATCCTGTGGCTATCACCGTAATCTTTATCTGATCGACCAACTTCTCGTCTATCGTTGCACCAAAGATGATGTTTGCATCTGGATCAACGGCTGATGATATGAGCTTGGCTGCTTCATCTACCTCAGCCATTGTCATGTCGTTGCCGCCAAGGATATTAAACAGTACGCCTTTGGCCCCCTCTATCGTTGTCTCAAGAAGTGGGGATGCGATAGCAGTTCTTGCTGCAGTTGACGCTCTGTTCTCCCCGACTCCAGTCCCTATTCCCATAAGTGCTGATCCGGCATTGGTCATGATGGCGCGCACGTCTGCAAAGTCTACGTTTATAAGTCCGGGCATCGTAATGAGATCTGATATGCCTTGCACTCCTTGCCCCAAAACTGAATCCGTCACGCGAAACGCCTCAAGAAGCGTCATCTTTTTATCGATGACCTCAAGAAGTCTTTGATTTGGGATGACAATAAGTGTATCGACTTTGTCTTTGAGATTTGCAATACCTTCTTCAGCCGATACCATGCGCCGCGTGCCTTCAAAATGAAATGGCTTGGTGACGACTGCCACAGTAAGTGCACCGAGTTCTTTGGCAATCTCTGCAAATACTGGGGTGGCACCTGTCCCAGTCCCCCCGCCTTCTCCGCAGGTAAGAAACACCATGTCAGAGTCGCGCAAATATTCCGCTATCTTCTCTCGGGATTCTTCTGCCGCTTGTCGCCCTACATCAGGATTACCACCAGCCCCTAAGCCTCTGGTAAAGTTATCACCAATTTGGATTTTATTTTGCGCTTGAGAGAGAAGCAACGCCTGTGCATCTGTGTTGACCGAGATGAAATCCACGCCGGTTATTTGATTATTGATAATCATCGAGTTGACCGCATTACTGCCACCACCGCCAATGCCGACGACCTTAATCTTTGCAAATCTGGCTGTATCAGGTTTGATTAACATAACAAAATGTTGGAGTTCATCAGGGGCAGACCTGCAGACAGGCTGAAGAAACTTTTTATTTAGGGCAAAAATGACTTTACCAGATTGACTACCTTTCCGGCAAGTCCCTTCATATGTAAATTCCCGCCAAGCTTTCCAATTCCCGAAAATAGACCCGCCGTCGTACCTTCACTACCACCTTGCTTATCTCCCCAGAGAAGTAGTCCTACCGCAGCAGCATATGTTGGAGTCATGATTTCATCAACCAATCCCGTGATGCGTTGTGGTATGCCGATATGTACCGGCATCGCCAAATTTCTCCGCGCAGACTCCACAGCCCCCATCGTGAGTGCGCCACCGCCCGTAAGTACCACGCCTGACGGCGTCATCCCGCCGAAGCCACTGCGCTTAATCTCAAGGGCGACCATCGCAAATATTTCATTAAGTCTCGGTTTGATGATGCCCTCTACCAATGTCTTTCGAGAAACACTTCGCATGCCCTCTGGCAACCCAAGGTCTGCTATATCCAGTTCATCGTCTTTTTCAGTTTTGCCAACCCTTGGTCTTTCTTCATCCACCATCATTGGCGCTTTTGCTATTTGCCCCAAGCGCAATTTAATTTTCTCCGCACTCTCTAAAGATACACGAAGCCCTGCTGCCAAATCTTTCGTTATATTTATCGCACCTATGGGGATTACTGATGAATACGAGAGTGCACCATCCACAAATATCGCGACATCCGTCGTCCCACCACCGATGTCTACCAGTACCACGCCTAATTCTTTTTCCGTGTCAGAGAGGGTGGCGACCGCAGAAGCAAGACCTCCAAAGGCAACATCTACAACCTCTATGCCTAATTCTTCTATACATTTATGAAGATTACGTATCGCTGTTGATCCGCCCGTCACCAAATGTGTCTCTACCTCAAGCCGCACACCAGACATACCGACAGGATCCACAATCCCTTCTTGACCATCCACCGAATACCCACGCGGTAATACGTGTAAAATATCTCGAGACGTCGGCAGTTGCACTGCCTTAGCCGCATCGATCACGCGTTTGATGTCATTTGCCGTAATTTCTTTATCTGGCTCTGATACCGCAACAACCCCATGAGAATTCATGGATGCGATATGTGACCCACCGACACTTACAAACACTTGTGCCACAGATGTACCTGCCATACGTTCTGCAGCCTCTACAGATGCTGAGATAGCATCGGTCGCTTCTTCTATATTGACCACTTGGCTTTTACGAAGTCCGCGAGAGGGAGTGGTGGAAACGCCGATCACTCGCGCTTCTGCCTCTTCTGTCATGTGAGCAATAAGCGTGACAATTTTCGAAGATCCGATATCTATAGCACTGATAATTCTATCCCTCTGCATAATAGTGTAATCTTTTACCTAGTATACAATGTTTACGTTCATTTCGTCACTACCGGCTTACTGAAACGCAAATCAACCATTGAGGGCAGTACTCCCTTGATTCTAAACCCGTTTTGTAGAAAAAGTAAAGCACGCGCTTTCTCACCCATATCACCATCTACAGGTACGAGTACGTCAAGTGAATCTACATTTACCATAAATGCGGTCTGAGAGTACTGCTTCACAAATGCTACTTGTATAGAAGGATCAAGCGCACGCAAAAATGCTACTGCCGCACGCACTCGAGCATCTACTACCAAGACACCTATAGACTGTACGCCTATATCAAAGCTCATGATCGGATGTATAAACGGTTTATCATATTCTCCAAGAATGATCCCATGATCATCCACGCCATAGGTGTGTCCTGCACTTTCAAGATAATAGGAGGGGTCTTTGAGTGTATAGGTAATCACGATAGTGCGTGGCAATTTTTTTGTCACAGTTACCGTTTGAAATAATGGATAATTCGTACGCAACTCATCCTCAAGTGTTTTCGTCGGAAAAAATAATACATTAGAACTTAATTTCGCGGTGTCAGCGGCAAACACAGCGCCAGTTCCTACGACTTCTATTCTTTCTAAACGAAAAAATGTATGAAAATTTACTATCAAAAACAAAGAAAGCATCGCACCAACGATCAAAACAAGTACGGTAAAAATCACTCGTTTTTTTATAGACACTGGCGTTTCTTGGAAACTCATACAGCGAATGCTTTACCAAGCGATATGATCTCATGGGCGAGTGCATCTGCCCCATCTACTTTCATATCTTTTGCAAATACTGTTCCCGACGTTTCAAAGATATCCCGTCGTACTATATGATCTTTCACTGCAGCCACTAATATTTCTGGTGTTACGCGTTCTTGACGAATGATCGTGGCACTCCCAGCTTTTTCTAAGACCTGTGCATTTTTGTGCTGTTCATCATAGGAAGCCCACGGAAGCGGAATAAAAATTGCAGATTTCCCAAGAGTTGCGATTTCAGCGACTGTGTTGGCGCCCGACCTGCCTACAATCACATCAGATGCAAGTAGTGCATTACGATACGCTTTTTCATCCATATATTCGACCACAGTATATGCATGTCTTACGTTGACTGGTAAGGCTTTTTGTACACGAAGAGCCTGTTGTATAGATGTACGCCCGACTTGATGGAGAACATCAGCTATGACAAGCAACTCAGGCAATGCCTGATACACAATTGCGTTGATGCTCACAGCGCCACTCGTACCTCCAGTAATAAGGATTGATGGTCGACGCTTTTTTGAACGTATACGTTTTTTCAAGACAGCTTCTACGATACGATCTCGAAGCGGTAACCCTGTATACACGACGCGCACAAAAGGAAACAATCGCATTTGTTTTCTGTCGCTGACACATACAACGTCTGCAAAAAAGGCGATAATTTTTGTACCGAGTCCTATGGTGTGCGTTTGTTCATGTGTGATAATCGGTATAGCCAAAATCCACGCGGCTAAAACGACTGGCACGGCTATATACCCACCAAAAGAGACGACTACGTCAGGTCGAACGTTTAATACATACCAAAATGCCATGATAAAACCGATAGGAACTTTTATAAGCGACGATACGATGTCCACAAACAAACCAGCTCTCATCAATCGACCCGTCGTAAGCGGCAAAAAAGAAACACCCATATGCTCGATAGTCTCTTTTTCGTGCGATGTGATATCCGTCGTATCAAAGACGCTTTTGCGACCAACAAAGTGCACAATTACATTCGGCACGTGCCGCTTCAATGCCGCAATTGTGGCAACGGCAGGAGTAAGATGTCCACCGGTAAAAAGGACTCGTATTGCAGGATTATGATTTTTCATGACTCGTTCTACTGATATTATGCACTATTCCAAGAGCCCCTAGTGTAATAACCAAATTGGAACCACCATACGATATCAAGGGAAGTGGTACGCCGGTCAACGGGAAAAGCGCTACCATAGAGGCTAAATTTATAAGCGTCTGCAATCCTATCCAACTTCCGACGCCGTACACAAAGAGTCTTGCCTGTTCGTTGGCTGTTGCCTTTGCGATTTTAAATAGTCTCGATACAAGGGAGACGAACAATCCTATAAGCGTCACCCCACCGATAAGTCCCAACTCCTCACCAAGTATAGCAAAAATTGAATCGGTATTTGCTTCAGGCAGATACTCATACTTTTGCCGAGATTTCCCAAGCCCTACCCCAAATACGCCACCGGATCCCAAAGAAATAATTGCTTGTCGAATCTGATATGAGGAGCCGAGTGGATCAGATTCAGGATTCAAAAACGTCATCACACGTTGCAGTCTATACGGAGAGGTAAGCGCCAGTGTGGTAAGGATGATTCCCGCTATGGGAAGTAATAACAGAAACTGTCCGATTGCCGCTCCCGAAAGATAATACAGAGAAAGCGCTATACCAAAAATAATCGATGCAGTTCCCAAATCAGGCTCCAAGACGACAAGACCGCAGACAATTCCTATCAACAATAAAAATGCCGGAAGCCGTCCCTTTTCTCGTGTCGCCAACCACACAGATAAATACATCGAAACCGTAAATTTTGCAATTTCAGCCGGCTGCAATACGATAAATCCAAGGTTAAGCCATCGATTCGCACCAAGTGTGCGCACCCCAAGCCCTGGAATAAAAACGCAAAGAAGCAGAACGATGGTACCTACCATCATCGGTACGGCAAACCGTTGCCACACAGTGTACGAGACTCTCGATAACACACCAAATGCCGCAAGACCCAAAAATACCCACTTGCCTTGTTCCCGAAGGAACCGATACGGATCTTTAAAATCACGAAGTGCTATAGCGACAGACGAGTCGTACACCATCACAAGACCCAACGCGACAAGAAGGAGAATAAGATAGATCAATATTCTATCTCCTAATAAAATCTTGTGCTGATAGAGGGCGCGTAATCGTTTCATGGAAGGCTTTGTATAGGGCTTTTTAGGCAAGCAACGCAAGCCACAACCCAAACACTGCAAAAATAATAGACATAATCCAAAATCGCATAACTATTTTTGGCTCCGGCCAACCTTTCGCTTGAAGCCAAAGATGAAATGGTGCCGCCACAAACGCCTTACGATGAAACACAGATCGAGAAACCAACTGTATAAGTGATGACCCTACCTCTATAACAAAAACACCGCCGATGATAATGAGTGCAGGTACTTTTCCTAATATAAGTCCTACCACTGCAAACGTAGCACCAAAGGAGAGAGCCCCGACGTCACCCAAAAATATACGGGATGGAAAAATATTAAAGTACAAAAATGCGAGTACACCACCCACCCACAACGCGATAAACGTAGACAGCACCGTATCCAGAATTGACGCTGACATAAACCAAAATGCAAAGAGTGATATCGTAAGAACTCCCGATGATAAGCCATCTAGTCCGTCCGTGATATTAAACGCATTGGCAAATGCAATGATGACAAATGCCGCAAAGGGTATATACCACCAGCCCATTTGTACGACACCGATAAGCGGGATATGAAAAATACTTATTTTTAACTCAGCTACCAACCAATAGCCAATAAGCGATGCAAGCGCTATTTCAAGTATGAGTTTGTGGCGCAAACGTAGCCCAAAAAATCCTCCCTTTACCCACGCGAACGTTTTTTTGACATCATCCAACAGCCCCAACAATCCAAAGGACACAAAGGTAAACAGCAGCACCTTTAATTCTGCACGTAACGGATACACCGAGGTGATCGGTACCCAAAAGTAATGCATCAAAAGCAGTACCAATGGTACCATACAGGTCGTCAATACGATGATAAGTAGTCCTCCACCGACAGGTGTCCCTGCCTTATGTTTATGAAACTTATCAAAAAGTGGCGTTCGTTTATCAAAGGCATCTCTGGTAACTTGGGTAAGTCTCTGGAATTTAATCTGATATAAAAGCCGTATGAAAGGAACGTAGAGCACACTGTGCACAAACCATGAAAATAATAACGCACCTAAGAGTAATTCCATAAATTTATAGCGATGTAATAACGTCAAGTACTCTGGGTCCAAAGATGACGCACCCGATGACAAACGCACCAAGTGCTGTCATAAGCATCATGCCTGCAGCCACATCCTTGGCGACTTTGGCATCTTGCCGATGCTCGAGTGTAATAAGATCTGTCATCGACTCTATAGACGTATTTATCATCTCAACAGATAACCCTAAAATAATTGTGAATATGATGACAAGATACTCGATTGTCGAGACCGCAAAGAAAAAGCACAAAAATAATGCAAGAAGAGAAAAAACGATGTGAATTCTAAAATTTGGCTGAGTTTTAAACGCCCATACAATCCCCTCCCACGCATGGATAAACGATACATGATGCGCTGATCTCTTCTCCATAGACTTTTAGTATACCTGAATCCTCAACCAAAACTCAACAAATCTCAGTCATAGCCACGTTTGTACTTTCGTACGAGATCGACAATCCGTGTGAGTGCGTACAATGGTGATATAGGGATATCAAATGCGTGCATATGTTCGACTATATGACCCCCAAATCCCTTTTTGAACACCGTTATACCTCGCCATGGATGCTTTGGGCTGTCTTCAGGAGCAATTCCCCAAAAATTGTACACATTCATCCCTCGATTTTTCGCATCGCATATCGCTCTCCATTGTACTGCCGCAGATATAGGTACTGGCGAGAGTGAAGATGCGCCATGATGATATATAGCCTGCTTGCCATAATAAAGAATTATAGCTGATGCATAGATCTTTTTGTGAAATGATCCTAAATACAACATCGCTTGATTACGCTTTCCAAACGTCGTGAATTCTTCAGCAATACCCTCATGCGGTACAAAGCCGTGCCTACCAGACGTTTCTTTGTACAGTGCATCGAATTCCTTCAAATACCGAGCATCACGGCTTGCAGAAATTTCGACGCCATCCTTTTGACTCTTACGTATCTCATACCGCGTTGCCTTACGCATGTCAGACAAAAGCTCCTCCTCTGAGGCGTTCAAATCCAAAACCCAACAATACTCTCCATCCATCCTATGGATGGATGCTGGGATTCCTCCGACACTCTTTCGCACCAGATCGCTTTTGGCGTCTACTGGTAATTGAGGACTCATCCTGACAAACCAACATCGTTCTTTTTTTGCCAACGCTTTCGTAAACGTAGCAATTTCTTGAAACACTCTCTCAGGCGCGAAAGAAGCGATGACGGGACCGTGACGAAGGTGTACAAATGATCCACGTTTCGCGCGTACAATTTGCGCAAGAAACACAGCCATCAACACTTCTCCGATATATACACCATACGGCTCGACTTGAGCTTTACGTAACAGCAGTGTTTCATACCAACTCCAACTCTGAAAAAGCGCAAATGGTGCATGGGTCAGAACAAATAATTCCCACGTACCTTTGTCTTTCAACAAACGAATAACCACGTCCTGTTTTGTAGACGCCATAGATTATTTCACCAACGATGAAAAAATTGTTGTGAGGATTGAAAAAACAAGCGAACCTACAAGCGCCGCACCAAATCCATCTACCGCAAATCCTGAGACGAATCGACTCGCCAAGAGAAACATAAGGGCATTAAGGACAAACGTAAAAAGTCCAAACGTTACGATGGTCACTGGTAATGTCAAAAGAAACAAAATTGGTTTTATCAATGTATTGAGGATTGCCATCACAACGACAGCCAGTACTGCACCCCAAAATCCTGTGATAGTCACACCAGAAACAATTTTGGACACTACCATCAAAGACAACGCCGAAATGACAAGATTTGCTATTGCTTTCATATAATGAGTATACACGCTATATGGATAAATCTCCTAAAAGCATCATGTCTCCATGTCCTGCATATAGTTTTGTGTTTGGGGGAAGTGCATTAATTCGCTCTATACTTTTTTTCATCAGCTGTCTATTGCTATAGACATGATGCGTATCGCCAAAAGTTCCATCAGCAAACATGAGATCACCGATAAACGCGGCTTGTGACTCTGGAAAATACACACCGATACTACCGGGCGTATGTCCAGAAAGATCAAGTATCTCTACGCGCTCATCTCCAAAAAATGAGCTCTCAAATCTGGATATATCAAACACATGTTGCGGGATTGGAGATGTGAGACGATTTTTACTAAAATGAAGTGCTGTCTTTTGCATTCGTTTAAGAAGAAACATATCTTTAGGATGTATAAAAAATGGCAACTGTGGGAAAAAAACTTGCAACCCAAATGCCGCTAACACATGATCGAAATGCCCATGAGTCGCAACCATCGCCACAGGGGTAAGTCCCATCTCCACAAGTTTTTCGCCAATATATTCTGGGGTATCTGCAGGATCTATAATGATCGCTGTTTTCTCTTGTTGGTTAGACACGATATAACAATTACTTCCCAAATCACCAAGAACCAATGGGCGTATATTATACATGGCGTGATAAAAATCTATATACAAAAGAGCGCTCTCTAAGCGTTAATCGCGTAGGCACATTAATAATGTGCTCCGAAAAATATTCAGCGCGCGGACAACTCCCTCTCTGATATGCTATTGCGGCAAACGATACCCCTTTGGGATCAATGACCGCACTATACCAGTTACCCAAAAGTATGCCTTCTTTTTTGGCTGCTAAAGTAAGCGCCACTGGATCTCTCACAAGTATGGGAAATCGCAAATACGTCGCTCCAAAAGGTGTTTCAAATGTCTGTATTTTTTTCTTTTTACTCAATATCTTTATATATCCACGCGAGGTTTTATCACGCATCGATGTATACCGATCAAGCTTTTTAAGCTGTATACGCACAAGTGTTGCGAGGGCATTGGGGTATCTGTTTTTTAGTTCTTTCGGCATACCGCCTGTGAGTTCTGTCAAATAAATAGGCAATGTTATCAACCGCAACAATTTAAAACCAGCTATCATTACTTTTCCGATGCCTACACGATACAGCGGCATGCTTATGGCAAATAATACAGGATGCAGGATTTGTATCGCGATCCAGACCATCGAAGGCAAAGGCAATGTTTTTTCAAACGCCAAGAGTTTCTGGGACTCATTTTTGTGTATATTCTTGATAATCGCCACACCCCCCCACACACTCGAGAGCACTTTGTCACGACCAAAACTAAAAAATGCTGCATCACCAAATGTTCCCAGAAGCTTCCCATCCACCTTGACACCGAGACTATGCGCACAGTCTTCGATAAGAATGAGATTATTTTTTTTACAAAATGCAGCCAGTGTTTGTATGTCTGCCGCGACACCAAATGTGTGTTGAACAATTATAGCTTTTGTCTTGTTGGTCAACTTTTTTTCTGCATCGTGTACAGCAATATTTCCTGAGGCATCAATATCAACATACACGGGTCTGGCACCTGACCAAAGAACACTATTTGGCACCGCCACACAGGTAAAGGCCTGCATCAACACCTCATCACCGTCTCCAATGGCAAAAGACGTAAGGATTGCTGTCGCAGCCATTCGACCACTGCAAAAAGAAGCGACAGTTTGTACAGAAAATCGTGTACGAAACCAATCATGCACAGCGTCAATTGCGCTGCCGTGTTTCCATGTCCACGGCTTTAAAAATGTTCGTGCCGCTTCCATCACATCATCTAATTCTGTATTGGGAGAGAGTGATCCTGTAATCATGAAAATATTCTTGACAAAACAATACCGGATGCTTTTCCTTTAAACAAAACGGTGTCTGATGATTTGACGTGTGTGCGAAGGTACGCGGCTGCCTTATCGACAGAGAGTACTTGCACGACACACTCCGTGCCAACGGATCGCACTCCTTTGATAAAATCCTCTGCCCAATCTTCTCCCACAAGGATCACTTCACTACATACTTCTCCCGCACTGCGACCTACGTCATAATGACTACTCTGTGCATACGTTCCCAACTCAATCATTGGCTGAAATACTAATATCTTTCGCTTTTTATATTTCGACAATACGGCAATCGCGGCTTTTGCGGCGTCAGGATTATTGTTAAATGTATCGTCGATGAATATACTTTCGGCAATTCCCCCTTTTTCTTCCAATACGTGTGGCACGCTCGTCAATCGCTTCGTTGCAGCGACTGCGTTTTCAAACGGCATTCCTGCCGTAACGGCCGCAACGATTGCCGCAGTAATATTGGTTGCCTGATGACTCCCGATAACAGAGACAGATACATCTTTAGTATCAGTATCAAAAGATACAGAAAATCGTAGACGAGATTTTGTACTTTCTATATTTGTGATCTCATAGGTATCCTTGCTGTGTTCTTCTTTTTTTTCTTTCGTCACATACAATACTCGGTGACCGTCACGAAGAGCCCATTCTGACAATGTCCTCACTCGCAGATCATCATAATTTATGATAGCTATATTTTTTCCGGACAAGCCTTCTACTAATTCATACTTTGCCCGCATCGTCGTCTCAATCGTGCCAAATAAATCTTGATGCTGCGGATTGATGGCAAGGATAATGCCAATTTGCGGTTGCACGATTCTACACATCGCGCGTATTTCTCCTACTTTATATGCACCCATCTCTACAACAAATATTTTATGTTCTGGTTTCAGCTTTTTTAAAATAATTTCGGCTATTGCGATGGGAGAATTCTTGCTTGCTTCAGTTTTTAATGTCGCAAGATGCTGCGATACTATCGTTGAGAGATACTCCTTCGTCGACGTTTTTCCATAACTCCCTGTTATACCAATTACCAAAAGATCTGGTCGTGAACGCATCAGAGTAGTCGCCTCATAGATTCTCCACGAGTGATATATCAGTATTGGAATGTGTGAGAGAAACACTACCACAGCTGTCAGAGGAAATGAAAGGAGATCCAAAATAAGTACCGATAAAAGGCTAACGCCAAGCATCATATACACACCGCTCAAAAGAGCAAGGCTTACAAGTATAATACTCACACTTCGTACGGATTTTGGCGGTAGTCTAAATTGCGGAAATAATATTTTTTTCCCTTGCTTTGTTTTCAAATGAATGAGCATTCGGTCAAACCGATATTCTTTAATCCACCACAAAGCAGTCCAACTTAAGATATTGGTGATAATACGAAATACCCATACAATCGCTATAAGAATAAATATGGTGTTCATGACACATCCTTTAAAAATGCTTGAACGTATGACACAAACACTTCTGGTGACTTAAATGGCGCACCGTGATCAGCCTCTGAAATAATTTTAATTTTTGCATTAGGGATTACTTCTGCCATACGATACATTATAGAAAGCGGCACCACCAGATCAAATTCACCCCACAAGAGAAGACACGGCATCATGATAGATTGCATAGGGACAAGCAGATCGTCTGTGACGACGTTTTTAAATGTTTGTCGCATCGTGCCCTCCGCCTTAAAAAACTCTCTCGATCCTGATGCGTAATACAAAAGTCGTCTTGCCCAATCCTGAAAAATAGTGAGCGGTGGAATAGAAAAAATAAATGTACCGACTTTGGCGAGAATAAAAAAGAAAAACATCTTACGCTTTAGTACTGGGCTAAGTCCCGGAGTTCCCGAAAGGATAAGGCTTGAGACAGAAGACGGATACAGTTGGCTAAATTTTAGTGCCACGCGTCCGCCAAATGAATGTCCTACTACGACCGCCTTCTGTATATGATGGGTATCAAAATACCGCTTCAAAAATTCTGCATAATCCACGATATGCCACGGTCTGTCGGGTGCTTTTTCATTTCCAAATCCCGGAAAATCCAATGAATGGACGCGAAATCCAGCATTCTTAAATGCATCATGAAGTGGCGCAAACGTAACTTTGGATAAATTCCATCCGTGCAGTAAGACGACGTCAACCGTTTTCATATCTTGGCGCGAAATTGTTCTCGCGTCGCACCATGCACAACGTGAGTGTTTTTTTTCACGATATAGGAGGGTTGTTTCCCTACACAAAACGATTGATCTTCTACATCTTTGACAATCGTTATCCCAGCGCCAATGCTTGTGTGTGACCCAATCTTTAGGCCGGGCATAATACTCACATTCACGCCAATCCGCACATGACTTGCTATCATCGCCCCGCACTTATTCTTTTGTGTTGATCCAATATCTTGTTCATCAAGCCGAAGATTGGCAAGAACAGAACCAGAGCCCATACTTATATCCTTTTCCAACACACTGTCTCCTATGTAATTAGAGTGAAACCAACAATCATCACCGATATAACTTCTCGTGATATCTGTGTTAAATCCCGTTACACATCGTCGACCTATATGGCTCTCTCGTATAATATTGTTATTTCCTATAATAGATCCTTCACCGATAAATGCTGGTCCGATAATTTTTGTATTTTCATGAATTGTTACATTGTCTTCTATATACACATTCCCCTCTAGAATCACATTTTTTTTGATAATCACATTTCTGCCTGTTGTTCGATGAAGCTTAGACAAAAGCATCGCATTGACGTCTAGAACATGCCAAGGATACTTGAGAGTCGTAAATGCTCCCGTATACGGAATCATAGTTACATGATGTGTTTTCATCACACTCGTCAATCCTTTTTCATAGATATCGTCAGACGAACCTTGAATTTCCCTCAGTATGTTTGCAAATATTTGTGCGTCTTTGATGTATTGGCTAGATATATAGACAAACGGACTGGGTTCGTGTCCCTCTCCCGGTTTCTCGATAATTTCCGTCACTCGATCACCTATACATTCAAGATACCCACCGTGAAAATATTTCTCGGGCTTCCACCCCACTAATACGCCAAACACCGATGGATCGTCTGCTCGCTTTAGAATTTGATCATAAAGTATCGGCTCTACCAGATCATCGGCTATCACAATTAAAACTGGATTATCACCAAGCCGATCCGCTACTGTCAAAAAAGCGTCAGCCATACCACGTGGTTTTTCTTGCACCACTACTTGATATGGTACTGGCAGTGATAACGACTCATATTGTGTTTTGGTTTCTGGCGGCGTCACAATGATGACTGATGAAAAATTTCGTTTCGCGGCAATGCTGGCCACATGCCAAATAAGTGGCTTCCCTGCAAATGGAAATAATGGTTTATCTTTGGTAAATGGCCAAAAACGCTTGCCAGCGCCACCCGCAAGCAATACAAGAATTGGTGATTTTTTCATTCTTCCTCCTTTACACGAGAAATGCTTGCGCCTAATTTTTGTAATCGTTCTACGATGTGCTCATACCCACGATCCATCTGTTCGACACCGTGCACATAACTTTTGCCCTTTGCAGTTAAGGCAGCCAAAACAAGTGTTGCACCAGCACGTAAATCATTCATCGATAATACTGCATTATGAAGCTCGGTCTTGCCTGTAATGCGTATCGCCTGCTGACTCTCAACTGATTTATCTGCCCAATTGAAATTGTAATACGCTGATGGATTTTTGACCTTTGGGGTAAAGTATTCAATTTTCGCTCCCATCTTATGGAGCTCTGAGACATAGCTAAATCGACTCTCAAAAACTGTCTCGTGGATAGTCGATACGCCCTTTGCTTGTGTCATAAAGACCGCCCATGGTCCTTGCCAATCCGTCATAAATCCTGGATGTGGCATAGTGACAACATCGGTGTTTCCAACTGTGCCTGTCGCGAGACTATATCGCGTTTCAGTAGGAGAAATGACACTTGCGAGCCCACCAGCTTTGGTAAAAAATTCTAAAAACGTCGTAAGATGCAAAAGGTTTGAGTCATGAACAGTAATATTCCCACCTGTAATTGCAGCCGCGATGGCAAACGTCACTTCTTCATTACGATCCGGCATAATCCGATATGTGCAACCATGTAAACTGGAAACACCGGTCACAACGATTTGTCGTGGCATCGGTCGTTTGATATTGGCTCCCATCGAAGTCAAAAGACTGATGAGATCGTCTACCTCTACCTCTTCTGCGGCATTGTCTATAACCGTCTCGCCCTCTGCAAGTACCGCCGCCAAAAGAATGGTTTCTGTGCCGGTATGTGTATTTTTGGGAAATGTGACATGCGTACCATGAAGCGTATCCGCCTTACCATAAAAATATCCGTCTTGTGAATTGTACGTAATCTGTGCACCCATTGCTCGTAATGCATCGATATGTCGATCTATTGGTCGTGCACCAATGCGACACCCTCCAGGATTTGGAATCTTTGCATCACCAAACCGAGACAGAAGAGGTCCTAAAAGCATCGCAGATGTTCGTATGCGTGCACCCAAATCCAGCGGCACCGTCGTACTTGCCACACCTTTATGCGTCAGTGTAACCTCGTGATCAGACCACGTGTGTTGTATCCCCATCTTTGAGAGAAGCTCTAATAAAAGATGCACATCGTGAATATGTGGCATATTTAAAAGTTTAAGCGGCTCATCCGTAAGAAGGGAAGCAACGAGAGCTTTGACCGCGACGTTTTTGGCGCCTGCTACCGTCACTTCTCCGATAAGTGGCTTTCCTCCCTCAATAACAAATGTATCCATATTAGAACTCCCCAATACGCTCTATCTCTTCTGTAAGTGTAATCCCAAATTGCTCTTTCACTTTCGCTCTTGCGATCTCAATTAATTCTATCACGTCTTTTGCTGTCGCTTTTCCAGTATTCACGATAAAATTGGCATGCTGGGGTGATATCATCGCACCACCCACCACAGTTCCTTTAAGCCCTACATGATCCAAAAGACGCCCCGCTGACATCGTACCATCAGGAGTAGATGCCAGAATCGCTTCAGATTGCGACAAATTACGAAATGTACATCCTGCGGTGAATACGCCTTGTGGTTGCGTATTTTTCCTATGAGCAATACTTTCGTTTGCAATAGCCCACAGTCTATCTTTATCGTAAGCCGTCAAAGCAAATACGACAGAAATCACAATATCATCGGTTGTTTGTAAACTACTCGTGTCGTAGGCGAAATGAAAGTACGACTGTGGGACTATCTTTTCTTCCCCTGTCTTGGTAACAATTCTTGCTTGATACACACAGTCACCGACATAGCCATTCGGATGCGTCCATTTAGAATTCATATACAAAGCACCCCCGACAGAGCCGGGGAGTCCCAAATGCATGTGAAGACCAGAAAGACCCTCATCTACCGTAAATCGCACCAGTAAATTTATCGGTACGCCTGACTCTGCTTCTACAAACACAGTCTTTTTTTCGATAGATCCTTGTTTTTGAGATTTGATTCCTTTGATGAGTATTTGTTTTGTTAAATTTCTTATAACCAGCCCTCGCACTCCTTTATCGCTAATGAGGATATTAGATCCTCCGCCAAGCATAAACACCGGCACAGAAAGTAACCGAGCGTGACTGACTGCCTGCAGTAATTCATCCGCGGTACGTGCTTCATAATACAAATCTGCAGGTCCACCAATTTTAAAGGTCGTAAGAGGACCTAACGGATGATCTTCCTGTATTCTATCTCCTAAGATTTGTTTTAACTTTTGTAGTGATTTTGTCATATTGAATAGTGCCTGCCTGCCGGCGAGGCAGGGTTATTTGTTATTGAGATATTCCTTTCCCCATGTATAAATGTCTCCAGCGCCCATAAAAAGAATAACGTCGTTTGTTATTGAGAGTTTAGCAAGCGTTGCAAATACAGCATCTTTTGTTTTCGCATAGACGACGCTGTTGTGATGCTCTCGTACATGAGAAACCAACGTCTCACCCGTAATATCACGTGTGTCACTTTCTCTGGCTGATGCATATATGTCCGTCAGCACTACTACATCCGCAGTATCAAAGCTTTTGGCAAAATCAGACAGAAGTATTTTTGTACGTGAGTACGTATGCGGTTGAAACACTGCGATAATTCGTTTTCCAGCATACCACTGCCTTGTAGCCTGCAATGTCGCTTGTATTTCTTTCGGATGGTGTGCATAATCATCGACGATGATGGCACCATTTTTTTCTCCGAGATATTCAAACCTTCTTTTCGTACCCCCAAAGTTTTTCAGTCCCTCTCGTATATGATCTAACGATATCCCTGCTGCCTGAGCCGCGATAATCGCTGACGTCGCGTTTGAAATATTGTGTTTACCTGCCACCTTTATCACAAACTCACCCATGGAAACGCCTGCTTTTTCTAGCGTAAAAAATTGTCTCCCATCACCCTGACTTACATGTGTGATATGCACATCAGCTCTCGGAGAGAATCCATAACTAACCACAAATCTATTCGATAATAAAAAGCTGCTTTCTTCGTCATCAATATTGACGACTAAGCATTGTGTATGGAAATCCATCTTGGCTACGAGTTTTTGGAATGCTTGTTTGACTGCCGATAAATCTTTGTATACATCAGGATGATCAAAGTCGACATTGGTGACCACTACTATCTCAGGATGCGTCCAAAGAAATCGTGGTGTATCATCATGATGAGGATCGGTGACATATTCGTCCCCTTCGGCGATAAACCAGTTGCCTTTACCAAAATGTCCTGCGGCTCCCAATCCCGTGATAGCACCACACCCTATGGCATACGACGGCTGGAGCTTGGCTTCTTGAAAAATACATGCGACCATGGCACTGGTTGTCGTCTTCCCATGACTGCCAGCTACCACAACTTGTCGTTTGCCCTCCATAAACTCACCGAGTGCTTGCCCATGTGGTAATGCTGGTATCCCTAGCGAGAGTGCAGCAACTACTTCCACATTGTCCCTTCCCCCATGCGCACCGGTATAAATAACAAGGTCAGGAATATCTTTTGAAAATCTCTGTGCGTCAAATCCGACAAAGATGGTGACTCCTTTTTCATGAAGTTCTTGATCTGTAGGGAAAATATCTTCTGTATCAGATCCAGTAACCTTGACCCCAAGATCAGACAAATACGCAGCAAGCGCTGCCATAGCCACACCTTTCACGCCGACCAAATGAACGTACTTTAAGCGTTTGGGCAAATGATTTTTCATCCCGATAGTGTTATACATACTGCGTAATTTGATTATAGTAAACGTTGATACCCTATAAACCCAATCATCTCACCAAATGTTTCTTTTGTGTCTTTTCGATATGAAAAAAATGCAGGATGTAGACTCGCGTTGCACATGTTTGCTGTTTCAATATGAGCTTTTCTGATACCACTCCCAAGAAATTGCTCAACGATATTTGCTTCTAAATCAAGAAAAAATTCACCAGCCCTGACAACAAGCCCTTTTGCTGTCGTGCCAAATGCGTCGACAAATAATTGCATACGGTCAGTGTTTACGTTGTAACAGCACGCGCCTATCGATGGACCCAGTACAACACGAATATTTTTAGCATTTGCACCCGCCGCAATCATTCTTTCTACTAAATATTTTGGAATTTTGGCGACAGTACCTTTCCATCCGCAGTGAGCAACGCCGATAATGCGTTTTTGAGGGTCAACTGCCAGTATGGGCACACAATCGGCAGTTCTTACCGTTAGAAATATCTGATTTTGATCATCTGCTGTTATCAACCCATCCACACCATCAAACACACGAGTATTCTTTATTTTTGAGGTAATAGTCTCTATGTCACCGCCATGTATTTGTTGCGCTTGAACAAAAATCGTATCGTTGCCAAGAAACGATGCTACATTTTTTTTATCGCGCATATCGCCATGTTCTCTGGTGGTAAATCCATGTTTCAAGCCCTCTATAGAAGAGAGGAGCGTAGATGTATATTCGCCGCGATATGATTTATGAAGCATAAAGCTTTAGACCTCTAAGGAGTGATTTCACTTCTTTTTGATCACTCCATGGGTATTCAATAGTTCCTCTGCATAAACTTTTTTCGTGACCTTTTCCTGTAATAATCACACTATCTCCTTTTGTCGCTGTTTTTAATGCGAATTTGATGGCATCTTTTCGATTGGGAAATCGATAGACGGTCTTTCCGTCAGGAATGCCCGCTGCAATCTGATCCATAATCGTTTCTATATCCTCTGTCCTGTAATCTTCTTCTGTAATGATACTGATATCAGCGTATGCTGCTGATTGTGCACCCATCATTGGACGTTTCGTGCTATCCCGAAGTCCGGCACTGCCAAACACATGAATCACTCGTTTTTTGGTCATTTTGCGCACTGTTTTGAGCGCATTATCCAATGCATTTGGTGTGTGAGCAAAGTCGACAATCACCCGAAATGGCTTCTTTCCCACGACCTGCATGCGACCTACGACTCCTTGAAATGACGCAAGTGTTCGTTTCCAGACGAATGGTTTCACACCTAAGACTTCTGCCGTAGCAATTGCGGCGAGTGCATTGTAGCGATTAAATTCTCCCGGAAGCAGTATCTTAAGCGGATGCGTACTTGGATTGACCATACTATCCCTTCGAATTCCATACGTCACATATCGTTTATGTTTAATGTATGGCAAGGATGCCGAAAATAAATCCGATTCATCACGATTGACGACTGCGACTCTGGAATGTTTAAAAAGGGATAACTTCGTAGCCAAATAATTCTCAAATGTGCCGTGCCAATCCAAATGCTCATGGGTCACGTTGGTAATCACGCCAACACTAAATGGGATACCTAAAACACGTGATTGTCCCAAGGCGTGAGAGGTCACCTCGAGAACTACATGCGTATCACCGTGGTTTAGTGCGTCCCGAAGATATTGTTGCACGGACCATGAGGTCGGCGTGGTGACATGAAAGCCGGTATCATACGAACGCCCAGCGATGACAGCGTGCACAGAGGTAATCATGGATGTTTTTATTTTTGCACGTTTGAGGATTTCGTAGAGTATAGTCGCGGTTGTCGTCTTCCCGTCAGTACCTGTGACTCCAATAACCGTTAATTCTCGTGCGGGAAAGCCAAACCATATATTGGCGGCTATTGCGATGAAAAAATGGTATACCCTTTTTACGAGTTCTCCCATGCTCGTATTATACCGTTTGAAGCAAAATTTACCAAAATCTCGCCTTTATCGAGGTCCTATGCCGTAGTAGGTAAAAAACTCGCGTGCGATCGTAAAAAAGAGTGGCGCTGCAGTCTCTGATCCCCACTGGGATGATTGCGGCTCGCGAAGGGTGACAAGCATGACGAATTTGGGGTCATCAACCGGTGCAAATCCGACAAACGAGGCTATTGTTTTGGTTTCATCATAGTGACCTGCGACGGGAATCTGCGCTGTGCCAGTTTTACCAGCAATTCTGTACCCTACGGGTTTGGCCCATTTGGCTTCACCCTTATCCACTGCCTCCACCATCATTTCGGCAGTAATTCTTGCAGCTTCAGGGCTTACAACCTGTCGTACCACCTTAGGCTTGACTGCTATGACTCGACCTGATCCCTCACGTATCTCTTTGACAACATGGGGTTGCATGAGTTTACCACCATTTGCCAGAGCCGCGACTGCAGTGACCATTTGAATTGGCGTCACCGCAATCCCTTGACCAAACGATGCCGTGAGCTCATCTACCTCTGCCCATGCATTATCATCACGAAGCGTTGGCGACGATTCGTCTTCTAAATCTATATTCGTCGGCTTCCCAAAACCAAATCGCTTAATGGCTGATAAAAGTCGGTCATGACCTAGTTTTTTGGCGACAAAGACCATGCCAACGTTTGAAGAGTACTCGAGAACCTGTGTCATAGATATAGTACCGTGATATTCGTTGTTCCATGTACGTATAAAATACGGTCCACTTTCGACCGGTCCTGACTCATCCATCATAGTTTGGGGTGTAATAAGCTTATCGTGTATCGCCGCGGCCATCACCAGTGACTTAAACGTACTCCCTGGTTCATAACTCCCTGCGACCACAGGATTTATATACAATTCTTTAGGAAACGCCGCAAAGTTTGATGGATCGTAGTTAGGGAAGCTTGCCATAGCCAAAACACCACCTGTTTTGGGATCCAATACGACGACTGACCCTTCTTTCGCACCATATTTCTCCATACCCTCCTTGAGTCTGCGCTCCACGATTTCTTGTACAGCTTTCTCACTCCATAAGACAAGTGTTCGCCCATTTTCTGGCTCGACTCGTTGTTGCTCTCCTATAAGGATTGGCGCACCCTTGGCATCTTTTTCTAACCGAAGTTTTCCAGATACTCCTCTTAACTGACGATCATAAAACCCCTCTAATCCAAAATATCCACGATCTGTACCATTAACGTCAGAACCCACAAATCCCAACATATGTGCAGCTGTAGAGGCCTCAGGATACATGCGCAGTGGCTCTTTCTCAAACCCGAGAGAGGATACATTCAACTTTTTTAGCGCCTCTACCATGTTGCCGTCTGCTCGATGAACAAGTGGCGCCCATACGCTCTTTGGGTCGGACACGCTTTGTAAAACAACGGATTCCTCTTGACCGATAATAGGGGCAACGAGTTTGGCAAACTCTGTAGGATCGGGAATAACTCTGGGCTCTGCAAAGACAAGGTACGCTGGTTTGTTCACCACGATCTGATTATCTTCACGATCGACAATCGTGCCGCGAGCTGCAGGGAGGGTAAACTCGATGAAATGTTGTGCTGATGCTTCAGTTTGTAACCTGTCACTTGCTATCACCTGCCAATAAAATAATCGCAGAGTAACACCCAAAAATCCGACAAGAATAGCAGAATAAATTATAGAGGGCCGTGAGGTACTCATCGAGTATATCGTACCATGTTTATATATCGATTATGGCAGTGTGACGCCAAGGGCAACTGGAGCCTCAGACGAGAGTGCGACGATTTGATTTTTACGTGGTGGTTTAAATCCGAGCGCTTCTGCTTTGGTTCGCATGACAAGATATGACGAGGCCGATGCCACTTCTGTCACCAGCATATCGCGCATATCATTTTGGGTAGATAATTCATTGTCTAATTGACCGAGATTTTTCCCAAGGGTGGCTAGTTCGTTTGAGATCACAATTTGATAGATGACAAGGGTAACCGCAATAATCGGTAATATGATAAAAAAAAGTGATCCAATACGTTTCATATTTTTTTAGCAATGCGTAGTTTGGCACTTCGTGATCGTTTATTCTCGTATACCTCTTTTTCGCCTGCGACAATTGGGTGCTTGGTAATCACTCTCCATCCATCTCCCCTCATGTACTGCTTTACTATCCTGTCTTCTAGCGAATGAAAGGTAATAATCGCGAGTATTCCGTCTGGCTTTAGTATGTCTTGAACTTGTCCTAATGCTGTTTTTAAGCTTCCTAACTCATCGTTTACTGCAATGCGTAATGCTTGAAATACTCGAGATAATATCGGTGTCGCGTGCTCTCTAGAGCCGGCCATCTTCTCTATTACCTCTGCTATGTCAGTCACCGTTTCGATTTTCTTTATCTGACGGGAGCGACAAAGAGCGCGAGCAATTGGTAAAGCCAACTGTTCTTCGCTAAATTTTGCAATGCACTCATACAACTGCTCCTCGGTCATACGATTCACCAATTGGGCAGCAGTGTCTCCATCGTCTTTCGACATTCGTAAGTCGAGTGGAGCATCGGTGAATCGATAACTAAATCCTCGATTAGGTGTATCGAGCTGATGGCTAGATACGCCTAAATCAAACAATATTCCATCAATGTGCAAAAATTGGTTATCCGCAGCTATTTTTCCGATATCTCTGAAATTTCCCTGTACCAATGTGTAACCTTCATACTCTTGCAGTCTCTGTTTGGCTTCGTCAATCGCATCTGTATCTGTATCAATACCTAGTACTATGCCTTCACGTTTGAGAATCTCTTCTGTGTGTCCAGCACCCCCCAGTGTCGCATCGATATACTTCTTTCCCGTTTCTATCTCTAGCGCCTCAATCACTTCTGTCTTTAGTACTGGTGTGTGGTAATCGCTCATGTTTGGCTTAACCTTTTCTCATACTCAATCCATAATTTCGTGTCCCAGATTTCGAAATGATCTCCAGCGCCGACGACCTTTATATCACGAGTTATGGTGGCGTAGCTTTTGAGAGCTTGTGGTAGGACGATACGACCTAACTTATCCATCTCTACCTTCTCTGCTCCCGAAAACAAATACCTCCGCACTTCTCGTGCTTTTTGGTCTGTGACAGGTGTTTCAAGGTGCTTTTGTGCCTCTGTTTCCCAAGCTTTTGTATCAAACCCAAATATACATCCGTCGTACCCTCTGGCTAATACTATTGCCCTCGCCTCGATCTCTTGCCGTATCTTACGTGGGAGCATTAACCTACTACGCTCATCTAATGCATGATCATATTCCCCTAGGAAAAGTTTCATGCTTTTAATTTACCATATCTTCCCACTACATACCATCTTTTCCCATTTTTCACGTTTTGTCAAGCCCTCATTTCACGAAAAGCCCAAGCTACGATTCAGAAACTTGCCGAAGCACAAGAGGAATTAGGGAGTCATGATACCGAAAATGTAGCACGAGTTTACGGTGCACAAGGAGTTATTGGGATCATTACACGTAGTCGAGGTGGAAGAAGGGGTATGGAACAAACTCTGGCACAAAATAGGAAGTTATTAGAAACCGAGCCTTACGCAACGATAGTCAAGAAACAACGTGAAGTAATACAATTGAGAAACATGCTTCCTAAAGAGGTCACCCGCGCCCTCAAGTGGGAGTAGTTTACAAAGTAGTCAACTTTGGAGCGATCGCAGAAAAGTTGACTACTTTCCTATCCACTACCTTGACAGGAGGAGTTGTGAGAGAGAGAATAAGCATCATTGAATTATGACTGCAGTACCGCCTAGTGTAATCATGCGAGAAAGAATGCTTGAAGCGCGTGAAGCTACATATCCTCAAATGCGCAAGCATTTAATGGCTATAGCCAAAGCTGAACGGTGTATGCATCGATTTTCGTTTGATGCTGTCGCCGGTATAAAGGAGTTAAGAACAAAAATTGCTTCTTTGAGGCAATCACTTGAAGATCCGAGCTACCCATACCCTCATGTCGCTGATTTTGAGCTCGAACAAAAAAAACTTAGATTATATGTTGCGCGTCAATATGACCCATCAACCGTTATAATAGACAATGCGCTACGTGCCCGCGAACGAGTGGAGCGGAAAATGCCAGAGTCAGCGCGTCGGGCGCTAAACTGGATAAAATCTTAAGCATATGGCAGCACGAAAACTTCCTGAACAGGTTCTTGTATGGGAAAAACAACTTAATGAAACCGGGTTGGGACACCTTGATGTTCGACGCGCTTTGCGGCAAGTTTCTGCCACTGAAAAACGTTTAAAGAAATTTTCACCCAATGACGTACAGACCTTCGTTGATTTAACAGCTCAAATGATTCAGTCACGCGGCTCAGGATTTGAACAGAGAACAAGACGGTTAACGGAAAAGCTGTCACAGAATAAGTATTCATCTATTCGTATGGCTTTTCATGATGTGAATAGAGCTAAGCAATCACTTCCGGATCAGGTTCGAACAATCCTCGGATGGGCGTGACTTACTCTAGCTCAAAATCCTTGGAGAACTGGCTCCTTTTGTTGGAGGTATCGGTAAATTCGAGTGCTACAGACACTGCAGTCACGCCCGCATCTGGTTTACAGACGTTTCGTGAGCACGTCCCGAGGTAGACTTCGCGTTCAAATTTGTCTTGTCCAGCAACGTCTACCGGCTTACTACCGGAATTGACACCCTTGATGAGCCCTTGGCTATCATAGGTCAACTCATACCCCACCGTGGCGTATTTAGATGCCAACGCACTCACAGAAAGCACGACTGCATTTGCCTTGGATTTACTTTCGGTGACGGTAACGACAAGAGATGCATCCGCCTCTGGAAGCAATTCCTGCACTTCTTCTACCACTGGCACTGGTTCACTGGATGGTGCTACCATTTTGTACACCACGACACCGGTAATAAGAAGCAGTACTGCAAGACCGATGTACATAAACGTCATTTTATTTTTCATAATTTGTTTTGAAAATACGCTGACAGATCACTGACAGCAATTCTTTCCTGCGTCATGGTATCTCTGTCACGCACTGTGACTGTACCATCTTCTAGCGTAGCATAATCAATCGTTACACACCACGGCGTCCCCGCCTCATCTTGGGAGAGATAGCGCTTGCCTATATTTCCTCTATCATCCCACGCTATGGTAAGCGATGACTTGAGGCTATCAAACACACTTTTAGCCTTCTCAACGAGCTCTGGTTTGTTGGCCACCAATGGAAATACTGCGACTTTATATGGCGCTAACGCGGGCTTGAGGTGAAGCACGGTACGCTTCTCATTTTTCTCATATGCATCAGAGAGCACCATCAGAAACATACGATTAATTCCTACTGCCGGCTCTATCACATGCGGCATTACTTTGGTACCTGTCTTAGGATCTATGTAGGAGAGATCCACACCTGAGTGCTTAGACTGCACCGTAAGGTCGTAGTCCGTACGATACGCGACACCCCACAATTCTTTCCATCCAAATGGGTACTGGTACTCGAGATCGTAGGTATCTTTGCTGTAGTGACTGCGTTCTTTGTCTGTATGCTGTCTCCAACGCAGATTATCGGATTTGACTCCCAAGGCTTTCACCACGAAGTCGTGCATATCCGTCCTCCATGCCTCAAAAAGCGTTTTCCAATCTGAAACATTCGGATCGAAGAAATATTCTATCTCTCCTTGTTCAAACTCAAGCGTGCGAAACACAAATTGTCCTGTGGTGATTTCATTGCGAAATGATTTTCCAATTTGCCCTACACCAAATGGCAGTGATACACGAGTGGAATCAAGAATATTTTTAAAATTGGTAAATATCCCTTGAGCGGTCTCTCCGCGCATGTAGAGAAGGGACTTTTCACCCTCTATCACTCCGAGTTTGGTTTCAAACAACAAATTAAATTTCTTCGGGCTCAAAAGCGGATTCTTGTCAGGACTTAAAATCATATGCTCTCCAATAAACGCATCCATATCATCAAGCGTCATATCCTCAACTACCACTTGGACGTCTGTATGATCTTTAAGCCATGCTTCTATAAGATGATCAGCGCGATATCGCTTTTTGGTAACACTATCCTCGACTAGCGGGTCATTAAATGCTGCGACGTGTCCTGAAGCCACCCACGTTTGAGGATGCAAAAGAATTTGCGTATCCACACCCACCATATCCGTGCGATTGTTCACAAACGTCTTCCACCACAGCGATTTGATATTGCGAAGTAATTCGACTCCTAATGGTCCGTAATCATACGAACTCATCAGTCCCCCATAGATATCACTCGTGGGATACACAAACCCTCGGCGTTTACACAGACTATTTATTTCATCCAATGTTGGCATATGTATAGTATATCATGCAGCAAGACGACGGATAAGTTTTGCCGACTTTAATTTGCGTTCTGTAATGTCTTCTATAAATGACTCAAGTTTTTTGCCTTCCAACACCTGTCCCTTTGGCAAAAATCCTAATGCCCACAGAAGTTGTTGGGCAAATTCTCGACTGATTGTATACAACGAATTGCCAGAGGCTTTCCCTATAGCCTCAAACGCATGCATTAAAAGCGCATACACGTCCCTATGCTCCTGCTTCTCACCCATCAGGGTATCTATAAGTTCGCAAAGAAGGTACGCGACGCTGACGCGATCTAATTCGTTACGGATATTTGGATATGACTCTATGGAGAGTGTCTCTGTGATACTATCCATCGTCTTTCCTGTATAAACAAGGCACGTGAGCTTGGTAAACACCTCCAAATGCGGCGCACGCTTACTGGTAATTCTTCGTATACCCTTGGCCATCAGTCGCATCTTGCCAAACTCTTTGGAGAATACGGTCACGATACGATCTGCCTCTGCGTAATTTTTACGAGACAGTACGATCGCTTCAATAGAATACAATTTGTGGGAGGAGCGATACATGTTACAGAATAATTTCTGTATCAGCATCCAAGATAAATTTTCGCTTATCTTTGCCGTTTTGCTTGATGAGCCACTCTTGACCATCAGTTCCTGCCTGTTTTTGGATAAGCAGTCTGTACTTGCCATCAGGTGACTTTACCGGTGATGTGTATGTGAGCTCTAGACGTGCAGTTCCCATAGGATTGACGATCAAGAATCCCTCAAAGTAGGTCTTTGAAAGATCAGAGAACGTATCCATGGTACTTGCTTTATTATCTTTCGGCGACTGCACACCTTTACTCTCAATGAGAGTACTTCCAGCTGGTGCGTATATCCGAACCCAATTACGAAGCGGTGCGTTAAGACAAAGTCCACCACTCTCCAAGCCGCAGTCACTGCCTTGGTATGGATTTTTATAATCGACAGACAATTTGGTAGTCACTGTACTATCAGCATTGACCGTAATGTCTTTGGTTATTTTTTCCTTCACAAACATATTTGACTTAGCTCCAGCCATATTACTGTTGTTGACGTGTATATAGTCCCACCCATTTCCCTCTTGGTACTTGAGGGTGCTTGCGATATTCTCACCTGTCATAATGCGACCCGCCATGTTGAAGCTCTCTGCTGCAAGTTGTGTGGATTCATCATGGAAGTACGTCAACATATGCTTCTGATTTATTTCTGAGAGTAACATCTGGAAAAGCTTCCCCCAGTACTGTGACGGTGATACACCCAATGCTTTTTGCATCAGAAGCTGCATGAGAGTACCTATGACATCTTTTCTAGCTGTACGCACGTATCCTACAGGACGCGTAGAATAATCCTCTAACTCGTAGACAGCTCTCGGGCAATCACAGCGCTTATCGATATCTGCCGAAAATACCCGTCCACCGATAGTCTCAGGACCCAATATCTTTAACGCCTCGACCAACACATGCGTATCAAGTGCGATGATGCCATCAAATTTTTCTGCTCCTGCCGCTGAGTCGTACATCTTTTCAAATTGCTGCATAGAAATCTTGAAGTCAGGACTCAAATTACTGTCTCGTATATGGAGCTGATAGACCCCTTTATGAAAGGTGAGAATCTCTCGCGGTGCTTCAAATTTCTTTTTCAGAGCACTGTCGAGAGAATAAATGTCATCGGATAATTCAAGGACGATCTTGCCTTTTTCAAATCGAAACTGCGCATACGCAGTGAGAAACCCACCCGTGGATCGTAATTCTTTATCATTCTGAAAAAGGATAAGATACCGCTTCATCTCTGGTTCACCGAGCATGCTTGGCAAATTCTTAAGAAGCGGCTGCGCGTTGACGAAAAGATTCGCTGCATTATCTATCACTTCCTTACCGGCAATGAGCTTTTCTCGAATTACTGTTTTACCAATCTGCTTTGGATACCTATTGGGATCGATTTGATCGATTTCTTTACGCATCAGATCAACGGCTGTCGCCATCTCATTTATTTTTGGCGTGAGGGCACTCATGGTCTTGACGGCAACCTGTATACGTTGGTCAGCTGATCCTTGTACAAACTTACTGCCACCCGTAAACCCTAAAAGGTCTGCATTTGGCTCTAATGCCTCTATAGCTCGATCTGCCGCATCAAGCGCTGCAAGTCCCGCGTTGACGGCGTGTAACCCATCATTTATATATGCGCCTAAGAATGGAATATATGAGAGAGGCTTGACCTTCGCGTATTCTTTCGATAACTCTGTTACTTTTACGCGAGTCTTTGCTAATCCATCTTTCGTGGCAGCCAAATCCTGATTTTTGAGTGCGTCTGCAGTTTGGCGAGCGATAGGGAGTGCTTCATTAGCTTTTGTGATGACGCCGCGAAGTGGCAACAACATGATGCCAATGATTGCGATAAAAATAACGATGACTAGAAATGGAATACCTACATACTTCCACTGAAATGTGCGTTTTTTTGCCGCAGGAGGAGGGACTTGATCAGGGAGGGTGTCTACTGAAATTTTCTTAAGTTCTTCGGACATACAATCTATTGTTTCGGAAATTGGGTATGTTTGTCAATACAAACCATTACACTGCCCCCTTGCCGTAGATCATCGCCCACGGGCTTTTCAGTATTATGATGATATCAAGAAGCAGAGACCCTCGCTGTACATAATCAGCATCAAGCTTGATGCGTTTGTCAAAGTTTACCTCACTTCGTCCTGACACCTGCCAGTATCCAGTGATCCCAGGGCGCGCTGAAAGCACTACTTTTACCAACTCTCTGGTGTGTGGATACTTTCTTTGCTGCTCTATAAGCTCGTCAGGATAATAGGGTCTGGGGCCTACTAAACTCATATCACCTTTAAGGACATTTAAGAATTGTGGAATCTCATCGAGTGAATGTTTGCGGATAAATTTGCCAACAGTGGTCACCCGAGGATCCTCAAGCAATTTGTAACTGTTTCGCTTGTACTCTTGATACAGCGCCTTTAGTGTCGGATCTGTACGTAACTTCTCATGCGCATTGACGATCATTGATCGAAATTTTAGAAGTTTAAACGGTCTCCCATCTTTGCCGACGCGCTCAGGCGTGTCAGCAAATATAGGTCCCGGTGAATCAAGTGTGATGGCAATTGCCACGAGAATACTTATAGGCAAGAAAAAAACAAAAAGGATCACACTGCCAACCAAATCTATACACCGCTTAAAAATGGAATACCACATAAAGTTTTAGGTGAGGTGATCGTTGTCAGTCCCCTGCATAGACTCTACAAGTTTTTTGACTTTCGGTACTGATGTTTTTTTACAGATCAACAAAACGTCTTTGGTGTTGACAACCATTATGCCATCCAGATCAATGGTCGCTACAAGCTGATCGGTATAATTGTACACTAATGAATCCTGAACATCTGTAAGCATAACATTGCCTTGCGTCACATTCTTATCATCACTGGTTTCCAACGACTCCTTGAGCGCTTCCCACGCACCGATATCACTCCACTCTATGTTTTCCGTAACGACCAGTGAATCTTTTACGTTCATTTTCTCCAAAATTGCATTATCAAAACTTATTTTCTCTAGCGTCGGGTATACGTGGCTTAATACCGTTTCAAACTCTTTTGTCCCATACGTATTGGCGATTTTCTGTATGCCAGAAGCCAAATTTGGTGCAAACTTTTGATATTGTTTCCACAAAAATGCTGGCGTGGTCACGAAGTACCCCAAATTCCATGCATGATGCCCGCTGACAAAATATTTTTGTGCGGTCTCTACATCTGGTCGATATTGATAATCTTCAAGTGAATGAAACGATACGCCATTATGCTCTTCTATTTTCTTGCCATACGATATCCAACCCAAATTTTCGCTAGCAAATCTAGGCTTTTGTGATACAAACACTATTTTTTGCGGATCTTTGGATATAACCTCTCCTGCCGTGATAAGAAGTTTACGAAACAATTCTTCCTTTTTGACCAAATGATCGCTCCAGAGAATCACCATGGGCTCCAGAGGGCTTTCTTTCAAAAGAATTGCAGACATCAGCCCTACTGCTGGCCCCACATCCCTCACTTGCGGCTCTCCAATCACGTGGGTAGAGGCTACATGGGGAAGTTGTTTTTTCACAAGCTCTACATACTGCTTTCCCGTCGATATGTACACATCACTCCATAAAAAATCAGGTTGCAGCCGTGACGCAGCAAGCTGCAACGTAGATTGATCTCCAACTATTTTTTCAAATTGCTTGGGAGATTTCTTCCGTGATAATGGCCATAACCTCGTGCCCACGCCGCCCGCAAATATTATCGCTTTCATAAAAATTCCTACCTTTCAGAAACTATACGCATCAGAGTATCGCTCATTTTTTGCTTAAAGTGCTCTTTTGAAAATTGTGCTGCCTGATTTTTACAATCTATGGATAGGATACGTGCCATATCAAATTTTTTGATAGCCTGCTTTATAGATTCCACAGACTGCTCCTCAAATAGTATACCAGTCTTTAGGTCTATAACACTTTCTGACACGCCACTATGTTTATACGCGATAACTGCTTTCCCTCGCGCTTGTGCTTCTACTGCTGCTATACCAAAGTCTTCGTCAGCCGCATACAGAAACGCACGACAGTTGTCATAATACGAAACCAACTCTTTCTCTGTCAAATGATGTGTCACAAACGTTATGGTATTTCCTGCTATTTTTTGTAACATAGGCAACTCTCTCCCGCTCCCAACGACCACCAAGGGGACCTGTAACTGATTACACGCGCGGATAAGTAAATCAACGCGTTTATACGAAACAAGGCGCGAAACTGTCAAAAAATAATCACCAGAAACAAATTGCTTGGCAGGACTAATTTCTACTGGCGGATAGATTACAGCCATAGTTTTTCTATGATAATATTTTTCAATTCTCGCTTTCACGCGATTTGAGATTGCAATATATGCATCCGGCCTATGTGAGGCTATCAAATCCCAATGTTTTAAAATAGGTGCCCATTTTTTCAAAAAAAATCCTAATACGGGCATTCGTACATACTGCTCATACCCACTCCATAAATATCTCGTTGGGGTAAGACAATAACATATATGATATGTCTGCGGTTTCGTAATAATATTCTTAGCTTCCGCAGACGTTACAGAAATCACAAGATCGAACTGATCAAAAGTAAATTGCTCAAAGGCAAACGGTGTCAACATTGGTAACACTTCATGAAATGAAGAGGCAAATGGAAGGTTGTTTAAAAACGAGGGTCGCACGCTAAATACCTCAGCCCATCCTGCTTTTTTAGCATTGTATACGGCAGTATAGAGAGGCGCATCCGGATACAGCTCATGAAGCGCCATAAGCACCCGTTCAGCTCCACCATACTTATTTACCCGATCATATACGAGTGCAACTCTCATAAAGCTTTAACGTTTTCTTTGCCATATCATGCCAATCATATTTTTTCAAAAATGATGTCATCTTTTGAGGTGAAATTTGATGATCGCTTTTTTTCCACGCAAAAAGAAGAGTGGCAAGATGCTTACTGTCGCTTGATGGAAAATACGTAACCATATCCTGAAGTATTTCTTTATGCACAGGAATATTTGACGCGATAACGGGACACCCGAAAGAAAGTGCTTCAAGGGGCGGCAGCCCGAAACCCTCCATCAGGGAAGGAAACAAAAGTGCCTGCGCGTATGTATACAAACAGACAAGCGTCGCATCATCCGCTGCTCCAAAGAAAACTACTCGTGACGACAATCCTCGCGTGATAATCTGTGCGTGCAAACGTTTGTAAAAAAAATCTTCCTTCCCGACAAATACTATTTTCGCTTTTGATTTGAAATGAGAAAGAGCGTCAATAACGACAGCAAGATTTTTGTGAGGGTACGCATTTCCTACGTACAAAAAATACGGAAAAGAAAACAGTGGGCCTGTTTTTTTATTTTCTAAATTCACCCCTTCATATGTCACGGTTATTTTGTCGCCTGCAATTCCATAGTGTTCTTGAATTTCATTCTTGGTGGCGTTTGATGGAACGATGATATGTCGTACTTTCTTAATACCTATGGATACAATTACACCATATAAAAATCTTTTCACCTTGTACATCAACCATGGACCTGTAGAAGCTTTTCCGGTATCAAAGTGTTTTATTGTGAGATCATGAATCGTCACAATCATCGCTCCGTTATAAAAAATTGGTATATTAAAGTATGGAATATGTACAACATCCAAACGCTCTATAGCAAACAAAAACGGCATCACACACTGCTCGAAAACAGTGTGCCATCGGACATTAGCGCGCACCTTTTTCCATCGAGCGTTGGGAACAATAAAATTGTTAAATCCTGTCCGATATAAAAAAACAACGTATTCATTCTGGTCATCAAGTACTATGAGTTGCCGTATAAGATTACGGATATACCGTCCGACACCAGTCTCATCTATAAGGCGCGCGTCTATGCCTATTTTCATATCCCGATTCTCTCCAATAAAAATATACGAATAGTATAAAAATCATCTACCATCATCGTAATCCACCACGGATATATTTTTTTATAGTGCTTTTTGTAAAACAACCAGTTATATCTATGAAAATATACTTCTGTAACGTTTCGCCTTTTTTTGAGAATGTTGTCTCTTCCACTTTGCTTCTTGCGATGCAGTATCGACGTTTGCGGATTAAACATGATCTTCCAATCAGCTTTTTTTATCCGATAACACCAATCAATGTCCTCACCATACATAAAATAATCCTCATCCAGAAGTCCTACGTGTTCTATAACCTCACGCCTCACCATAAAAAACGCACCGACGATACAATCTACCTCGTGAATAGTTTCTAAACCTTTATATCCTTGGTGATATTGTCCAAATATTGTTGACGTAGGGAACAATTTTTCAAGCTTCAACAAATACGTCAAGGATGCCCATGGTGTCGGAAATCCTCTATGACACGAAGGATCCAAGTCCCCTGATGGTAATAACACCTTGCACGTTGAGACGCCCACATCATGATGCGCATCCATATATGAGATCATGGAAAAAAATGTCGTCTCACGCACTTCTGTATCTGAATTTAATAGTAAAATATATCTGCCTTTGGATTTTTTGATCCCTGAGTTATTCCCTGCTGCAAAACCTATATTTTTTCCATTTTGTATACGTATAACTTCGGGGAATTCTTTCGAGACCATCTCAAGACTTCCGTCATCTGATGCGTTATCACATACGATGACTTCCATTGTGTAATCTCCAAGCAACGAAGCAAAGACTGTAGATAAACACGCACGCAACAGCTCCTTTGTGTTATACGAAAGTATGATGACAGAAAGATCGACCTTATCGTTTTTTTTCATGTGTAGTACGCCAAACTGTATCAAGCGTTTTTGCAATGCTATCCCAATTATATTCTCTCTCTACCAGCGTTCGAGCTGCTTTTACTACTTTTTCTCTATGGGAGTGATCACTGACCAATCGCGCCAGTTTATCGACAAACTCATGTGGCGTATTGGCAATCAAAACGTGTTTTTCATCTTCACAATCAATACCTTCTACACCCGCACGCGTAGAAACGACAGGTACACCGCTTGCCATCGCCTCGAGCACTTTAAACTTTGTGCCGCCAGCGATGGTCATGGGAGCTAATAAGGCAAACGCAGCATTATACTCATCACGGATATCAGAAACATCAGTTTTACCTATAATTCTACCGGTTAATGCAGCCAATACATTTTCAGGCATATTTCTCCCAACGATTGTCAATGTGCTCTTTGGAAAACTCTCTGCAATCCTCGGCCAAATATCTGATAACAAACGCTCTACAGCCTCTATGTTTGGTAACCAACGAAAATTACCAACAAAGAGAAAATTTTGGAGTATCTCTTTTTTGTGTTTGGGAAACGTAAACGATTCTGTATCTACACCGTTTGACACGACAGATACAGGAAAACTTAAATATGATTCCATAACACGTTGATCTTTTTGGGACACCGCCGTCACCATGTCAGCCTTTCGCCATACATAGTGCTCCCAGCGTTTAAGCCGCGAAACATCAATCATAAGAAGAAATCGCAACGGCAAAAAAGAACGTTTTCGCACATACTCTTCATACACCTGATACTCAATATTATGTTCAGAAACCACAATAGGAACGCGTGTATTTGGTATCGATGGCCACACATAAAACGGTTCAAGGTGAATAAGATCAAATGCTTTCGTAGCGAGTACCTTCGTAAGAAGCCTATACATCTTGGCATTGGCATAGGTCGAAAGCAAAAACGGCATCCGTGTAAACAAAGCTCTGGCTATATACGGCACCTGCCATGCGCGACCACGATTGACCATATAAACCTGCTCACAAAATGAAAGGTCATTTTTATAGGATCGCTCTTTCTCATCCCTAATAAATGAGACGAGTGTGATTGTATGTTTTGAAGAAAGACGCTTGAGAAGATTATACATCCGTATTTGTCCCCCCGAATGCAGAGGATACGGTAACACTGCTGAAACGACGAGGATATTCATTTAGGTTTTGTAAGATCGATAATAGCAAACGTATCATTTCGCACGAGCACTGTATAGGTCTCTGCCAGTGTTTTTGTCTCCCAGTCGGCATCTGTTGGGGACACAGTTACGTAGTGTGTCGCACCTTGTGCTAATTTTTTGTCTATATCAAATCCCAAAGGCCATCCTGTACGCTTGGTCTGATATAGAAACGTCGTATCACCGTTATATGGTGCTATGACCTTGGCATCTTTGGGCAATATCCTATCAGCTTCTATCCCTGCCATGATAATTTCTGGCCTGTTTATCCAGTAATATGTACGCATATGAAACCACGAAAACGCAGTCGTAAATCCTATACCAACAACTAAAAATGTAATAGATGCGACACGAGAGAAATTTGTGTTCGTTAACAGATATGCAATTCCCTTACCTGCATATAAACATATGACGGGAAGAAGGAGTATCTGATAATAATCATGACGCACGTTGCCAGCGGCAAAAATAACAAGATATGCAATGCTTCCAAGCAACAAAAGAGGTGGGACCCATTTTTCTTTTTTATCAAGCTTTAACGTAATGCCAAGTCCTACAAAAACTACTCCCCAATATCCTAAGATAAGTTTCGATACGCGTTCAGCAAACAACCAATGAAACCATGCGCCTTTAAATCTGATATTGCCATCATTTAATAGCCATAAAAACACAGGGATGCCTTCTTTGTACTGCAAGATCCATTGCCTCCACCAAAGAAATGGGACAATAGTGATCAACGCGGCAATAGCCGCACGCGCAAATAATTGTAAAGAAAATTTATACTGTAAAATCATTAAACCTCCCAATGGCAACAACAAAAAGCCTGCTGTCGGTTTGATAAGAATAGATAGGGATGCACAAATTACGGATAAGAAAAAAGAAGTCTTCATCATTAAAAAAATACTACTTATCGCAAAAAACACCGCTAATGGCTCGGCTAACACTACCCTCCCATAAAAAACACTATACGGCAGTATCGCATACAAAAACCCAGCTGAAATTCCAGCAAGCGGTGTGATAAGCACAGAGGCTATAACCGCAAGAAGTACCGCTGTCAAGGCTGATGCAATGATAGTGATTATACGAAGCGCTATATCGACTGATAAAAACGGCATCATACGCACAAGCATCGTAGCTGCCGCCTGATACAGTGGGACTTCCACCATCCTATACCCATGTGGATTATCTTTGCCTGACTGGATGTTTGAAAGATCATGGTAACGGGGATGCAATACATCTATACCATCTGTCACAAAAATTCGAGCGACAGATGCGGTATCTACTTGACGAAAACTATGCCAGTCAGAAACAGGCGCTGTTACTTTGTACAATCGAAGCCCTACAGCCACGACAAATATCCCCACAAGAGCAATCGTAAACCAATATTTTTTCAAATCTTTCATTCTACTTCTATAACCTTTGTTTCTTGTCGCGCTTTGTTTAGGACAAACTGTTCGTCAAAAAGAAGTACATCAGGAGCACCAATCGGACTCTTTATGGCAAATCCATCCTTAACCGTGGGTGCTGTATATACTAGATACGCATACGGATTGAATTTAAACATGTGCCACAATGCATCCTCAAGACCCGTTGGGAATATCCATGCTCTCCCGAATCGTATCGGCATATTTACAAAGACAAAGGTATGAGAATTTTGTAATGGAAAATAATTTGCTTTCAGCGTCAAGATAGTACGCTCGGAAATGTTGGAGGCAGTGTGCCAATCACCGATAACGCGCCGGAGCTCTGTATAATTGAAACCAAACGCCAGCAAAAGAAGCGTTATTGCAACAAAGATACCACGTCCTTTAAACATTCGTTTCTCTATAAAAACTCCGACTGCAATCGACAAAAACACGGTCGCACTTAACGCATAACGCTCTGCCATACCACCTAATCCGATAAAGGGAAGCATCGACACACACGCCATCAAAATCCACAACGAAACCTCTCTGTTTGATGACACCATCCTCCCCAAGCGCTTGAAAAAATACACCAACACTATCGTGAATATCCCGAGTACACCCAACACAATCACAGGCATACCTTTTACGACTTCTCGAAAGGCTGTCATCCACTCAACGACCCGCGGTCCTCCATATGTTGCCAATATATAGCCGATGCCATTGGCGGGAATATTAAACGGTAATCTCAAGAAATTGACACTGTAATCCCCTGACTGGAGTAGTGAGTGCGCACTCGATCGCATAACCCAATATATGGGAATAACCCCGAGTATCAGCGCATAGTGCGTACGTTTAAATAGTATGAGAATAGCAACGAGTGCAACAATCAATGGACTTACGATGCCACCCTCATAGGAGAGTGCGGATACCAACGCAAATACTAAAACAGCGCCCGCATAAATTATCTTTACAAATCTACGCGTTGTGCTCTTTGTACTGATAAGAATAGAAAGTACAAGAAACAGAGTAGACAAGAGGCTAGAAAGACCTGACGTCCAAACGACATTCTCATGATGGATAGCCAAGACGATAAACACCGCAGTCGTCAAAAACGCGACACTTGTACGGACAAATCGTGCGCGCAAAATCGCATATACAATAGCCGCAATGGCTGCAAATAATCCAATAAGCACCATGTGATACCCCCAAGGCTTGAGCCAAAACAAACTATACAAGACAAAGTACATAATTTTTGCAATTGGTCTGTAAAAAAATCCGCTTGCATCAACAAAAAACTTTGGGAGATCGGAAATAGTCGTTGAGGCAGCCCACCTGAGCCATGTGAAGTCATCTCCGACAAAATAAAACGAAATACTATCCTTGAATATCAAAAACGTCAGCATAACGATATACACATACATTGAGAATTGACTCGTACATACTCGCAGCAAAAGCTTCGGGTATGATTCTCTCCACGCCCTCACAGAGAGTACCGCCACCATTGCACCGATAAGCGGCCACAACGTAAACGCTACTTTCGACGCCTCAAACACATCAATAAGCGTCGCATTTAAAAATAACCCGACGATACCAGCGGATAACCCTGTCACAAAGGCCTCTTCGTATGGCGAGAGTAACGGCTTTGCCTTACCATAGAGCGCAAATAACGTGATAAAAATTCCAACAAACGCAATCGTTCCAAGGATTCCCGTTTCCCCAAGCATCCGCATATAATCGCTATCACTTGCCACAGACAGACTTGAGTATCCGCTCCCTGTTATGATATTTCGTTTAAATGCCGCTATCGCTTTGGGCCATTGGCCTTGTGATCGTGTGGTAAAAGAAATGTCATACACAAATGCTTTTTGTATAAGAAAATTTCCCGACACTGTAGCGATCTCACCAGAGCCTGTGGAGAGAGGAGTGCTGACAAACATCTCTATAGTTTTAAATGTCTTTGTGGGCTTTGTAGCTACCTGCGGAGCACTTATAAATCCGCTGCCCGTCGGAAGTGTTTCTACATCCGGCTTTTCTTGTGTACTGACCACCGCATTAGAGCCATTAATACTCTCGAGCGTTCCTATGGGTTGACCCGTTGAGAGGTCAATAATGACATCAGAGAACCGAAGTGTTTTATAAAACCGCTCAGACGCTGTAGAGATGGAATTTAAAAGAAGCATACTCACTACCACGACAGGAATAATCCATATTTTCTTATTTTTCCACCACAACATCATCACAATCGATACAAGATACACACCAAACGATACACGCGATGCGGTAAAAAGTAAGAGAACCAACGATCCTATGGCAACACTGAGCATACAAAGCTTCTGCCACAATTTTTTCATCCCAAACACAAAGCTCCCAAACAGCGGGATCAAAAGCACCAAATACGCAGCTAAATCATAATGACCACCAAAGGTAGATGCGATGCGCGCGGTGGGAGGTAAGCGCAGTGGAATGCCCTTGGAAAATTCTTCATTCATAGTAAGGAATGCTGGCCACCCTACAAACTTTTGCCCGATGCCGTAGATAATCACAACAAGTGTCGCGACCGTAAGAGTCCAAAGCAACACAGGTAATGCTTTTGGATTTTTGTACACCGCATAAAATCCCACAAAAAACATTCCCATATATTCAATTCTTCGGAATAGATGCAAAAATGCTATATGGGCAATAAAGTCAGGATTTTTGACGACAACCATGCCCACTACGACAGAGATGAGACCAACTACCCAATACACAATAATCGGTACAGTGAGAGGTGTTTTTAGATCAATTTTTCGCTTGACTACCAATATCCCTACTGCAAACAAAACTATAGCTACCAAAAAATCCTCAAGTCGTATATACACCCATGTCTGCACTACATCCAAAAGCGGCAATTTAGGATACAACGGGATAAACGCCAAAAGAAAGGCGGCTCCCAACAAGAGCCACTCTTTTTTACACCAGTGTATAAGCTTCTGCATAAGTATCCTTTAGCTGTGCTCTCCCCATCATAACACCGATCATCCATCCAATAAGCGCCTTTGTTTTTAGCAAAAATTTCAAAATAGAAAGCTGCCATGCAGGCATATACTTCCCATAAAAATGGAGAAGCCCACGATAAATATTTAAGACTGGCCCTTTCCTCTTGTTTTGTGAGCTACCCCCTCCAAGATGCACAACAAGCGCGCGATGGTAAAAATATGTAGGATACCCTTTAAGCTTTGCTCGATACAAAAGATCAATCTCTTCCATATACATAAAAATATCTTCATCAAATAATAAATCGTTCATGAAAAGCTTTTTGGCAGCGATGATACAGGCTCCTGACACCCAATCTACCTTTCTCGTGCGATCGGGAGACCAACGAGTAAGCCCCAACACATCACCCTTTAAAAATAACGCGGCAAAGGTAACGGGCAACGTGAAAAATGGCCCACACGACGTCTGTGGGCTTCTATCGGCATTTAAAAGTTTGCCGCCGACAAACGCGTTGGGATGCTGTTTTACAAAGGCATGCAGCTTGAGAATAGATGAATTCAATGCTACGGTGTCAGAATTTAAAAGCAATATATATTCTCCTTTTGCGACCTTTATCGCTTGGTTATTTGCTTTTCCAAACCCTGCGTTTATTCGATTGAGTATGAGTCGTACTTTCGGAAACTTTTTTTTGATTATATCTCTTGTGCCATCGGTGGATATATTATCGACGACGATAACCTCAAATGAAATTTTGGTGTGATCAAGTGATCGAAAAATAGACGCAATGCAATCATGTGTTAATTTTTGCGTATTAAAGCTAACGATAATAATAGATAGATCCATAAAAAATTGGGGTTATTGAAATAGTCGTGCAAATTTTAATGTATAGTGCAAGTCTTTAGTTCTATCCTTGATAAATTTAGCGGGAACTCCTCCAACGACAGTGTATGCAGGTACATCCTTTGTGACGACCGCGCCACTTGCGATCACTGCTCCTTTTCCTATACGTACGTTGGGAAGTATAGTCACTCGTGTGCCTATGACTACGTAGTCTTCAATCACGACCGGTCCACCTATTTCACTAAAATCAGTACTCTCGATATCATGCTCCATCGTGTAAATGCGAACTTCCCCAGCAATAGACACATTATCACCTATGATAAGCGGCGATCGATGCGTTTTAAGATAAGAAATGAAATGTTTCATTCGCCCATCCAAAAATGCATCATTTCCAATGATTGTGTTATTCCCGATACTGACCCCTGCTGGTTGATTAAATTCAGCTCGCCAGTGAATTGAAGAATTCTTTCCAATTTTTACTCTAAATAACGTACGGTAAAGAAAAAGCCGGATCGTATGGCTAGGAATGTATCCTGTGAGGGTTGCCAAATATACCCAAAAATCGATAAGCATTCTCATATAGTTTTATTTTACCTGACTGACAACCTCTTCCAAAACAGAAAGCACTTGTTTGGCGGCAGTATCCCAAGAAAAAAGCGAAACTCGTTCTTTGCCTACCTGAATACGTGCTTTTTGCTCTGCTGATCCATGCTCACTGAGTGATTTGGTCAGTCCGTCTGTAATACTTGTGACACGTAGCGGATCAACATATATGGCAGCGTCACCTGCTATTTCAGGGATGCTTGATACGTTACTCACCACTATGGGGCATTCATACGCCATCGCCTCAAGGACTGGTAATCCAAAGCCCTCATACAGACTTGGGCATACGAAACACTGCGCATGCGTGTAAAGTGTCGCGAGGTCATCATCATGCACAAAATCAAGAATTTTTACACGATCTTTCACCCCATACACACTAGGAGCTGCGAGTATTTCTTCATACATCCAGCCCTTTTTACCGACAATAACAAGTGTTAACGAAGTGTCTTCAAGCTTTGAAAAAGCCTCAATAAGGCGCACAAAGTTTTTCCGCGGTTGCAGCGTGCCGACTGAGAGTATATACGGCGTACGTATGCCGTATCGGGTAAGAGGGGCCTGACGATTATCGATCTTTTTTTTCTTCACGCTCATACTCATCCCTGGATACACGACAACGACGCGATCCGAGGCTAGGTTATAGGCTTCCATTATAGCATGTTTGGAGTACTCACTAATCGTTATTACCTTTGCACAGTGCTGCACTGAATATGCTGTCCACGTTGTAAGCTGATAGAGATCCTTTTTGGTAAATAACTCAGGATAATGAAGATATGACACGTCCATAATAGAGCAAACGCGGGGAATACCTATAAAACGAGGCACGTAATGTGTCGGAGAAAATACGACATCCGCGCGTGGTTTATCTTTATAGAGACGCCATGGGAGACCTATAAAAGTCCAAAGTTTTTTCGGTCGTCTCACAACGTAGCGCCATACAGCAGTCTCGATGGGAAGATCATCAACCGGTGCATCAGGCATGTATACCCTCACAGTACTGAATCGACTTTTTCCTAGCTCTACCGCTGTCTTTATCCCAGTCAGCATCTCGTAGGCAAATCGACCAATGCCTACACGATTTCCACTATTTGCCTCATACCCGTCAATGGAAAGTATCATATGTATTATGGATATCCTGGATACACGACTGTGAGCTTATCCTCTGAGATCGAAAGAAATTTCATGACATCATTCTTTGTGGCAATACTGTCACAAAAAATCCGATCACATTCTTTCTTTACCCAATGCAAACGTCTTTTATGCACACCGACGATGTTTGCCCGAAACTGTCCTTGTTTGATATCTATATGTGGCTCTGGATGAGCGTCATTTGGATACGTAAAAACGACTAAATCATGCACCGTTGTCACACCTTTTGCCAAGATAAGTGGTGGCTGTGTCCAGTCACTGCTCCAAAACACATCAACATTACCGATAATCCACTCAATTGGTACGATATGAAGCCTGTTCCATACAATATCCAAAAGAATTGGCGGGACAGGAATAATGACCGATGAAACATTGGCGTATTTTTTTTCAAGCGAAGCGGCAAAAGCTTTTAACATATGACGTCTGCGAAGTGATGCGCCAAAAAGAATATAGTGGTGGCCGGCACCTTTGGTAAGTATGGAAGTTACTAACCGCTGTACATACCGTGATACTCCTGTGTGTTCAAAGGCTACTTGGCTTATATCAATTCCTATTTTCATATTGCGATATATCCCGTAGGATGATTCTCATGCCAATGCCATGCGGAGGCAATAATGTCTGAGAGTTTTGAATGTTTTGGTACCCACCCGAACTCCTTTTTAAGCTTAGAGGGATCAGCCACAAGCTCTGGCGAATCACCCACTCGCCTTTCTGATGTGACGACCGTAAACTCACGCCCTGATATTTCCTTCACCAACGCTAAAACCTCAGAAACGGTCGCACCGACCCCTGTGCCTACGTTGTACACATCACTTTTATGACCGTTTATCAGTGCATCCATAACCAGCAAATGCGCTTCACATAGGTCATCGATATGAATATAGTCACGAACTGCAGTGCCATCCTTGGTCTTATAATCCGTGCCGAAGATGTGAAACTGATCCCGAAGACCTAATGCTGTTTGACACGCAAGCGGGATAAGATGTGTTTCTGGCTCATGTGCCTCGCCGTTTAATCCATCAGAAGCTGCTCCACATGCATTAAAATAACGAAGACTCACTGATCGTATGCCAGAAGACCGATCATAGACATCAAGAAGTTGCTCAAAATTCCATTTCGACAATCCGTATGTGGATAATGGATTTATAGGATGGGTCTCAGGAATTGGTACTGTTTGCGGCATGCCATAGACAGCTGCTGTCGAAGAAAAAATAATCGGCATGGATCCTGCGTCCCGCATGCATTCTAATAGTACAGTCGGCGCGATGAGATTATTGCGCATATATCGAATGGGATTTTGGATTGACTCCTCGACAGATATATACCCCGCAAAATGTAAGACTCCGTCTATGTGATGATTGGTAAAGAGAGAAGAAACAGCATCTTTATCACCGACATTCCCCTCTACCAACGCCACGCCCTTTGCCATTGCGCGTGCATGACCATATTCGAGGGTATCCAAGACTATAGCTTCATGACCGTGCAACTGAAGCATTCGACACATGTTACTTCCGATATACCCAGCACCTCCAGTGACTAAGAACTTCATACTGTTATTTTACCTTATGAGAGGGTGTAAAGGAAAATAGAATGAAGAAAAGAAAGAATGCTGCCGCATACCACGTAAGCCGTTCTGCGGTAAAAAATATATGCAGTGCAAACAGTGGTAAAGATATACTAAGCATGAGAAGACCAGTCCACGCAAATAGCAGTGGATTTTTCAACGCTAAAAACGTACCGAGTATGATACCAAACACAATGTCTTGTGGCTTCATTGTAAATTTTTGTAATACGAAACAGTTTTTTTCAATCCTTCATCGACCGATACCACTGGTTGCCAACCCAAAAGCTCTTTGGCCTTTGTGATATCTGGTCGCCTCTTTACCGGATCATCTGATGGCAAAGGTGCATACATAATCTCTGATGTACTCTGGGTAAGTACTATAATCTTTTTTGCCAAATCTACCATCGTATACTCTTCAGGATTACCAATATTTATGACTTCACCGTTGGCATCTTCTTTTTCCATCAAAGAAATAAGGCCCTCCACTTGATCTGACACGAAGCAAAGTGATCTAGTCTGTAAACCATCTCCATACACGGTCAATGGTATATTTGCGAGTGCTTGATTGATAAAATTAGACACCACACGACCATCATCCTTTTTCATATTCGGGCCGTAAGTATTAAAGATTCGTGCAATTCTTGTGTCCACGCCATATTTTGTGTGATAAAGCATAGTCATCATTTCGCCGAAACGTTTGCTTTCGTCATAACAACTTCTGACACCATTCGGATTTACATTTCCCCAATAGTCCTCTTTTTGTGGATGCTCTTTCGGATCCCCGTATACCTCGCTTGTAGAAGTATAGAGAAAACGAGCCCCATGCTCTTTGGCAAATAGAAGCGCATTTCTCGTTCCCACAGAATTAACGAGCGCTGTTACTTCTGGATTATTCTGGTAATCGATCACTGATGCAGGAGATGCCAAATGCCATACATGTGTGACATCATCAATCACTGGTAATCCCCCTATAACATCTGCCTGAATAAAGGAAAATTGATGATTATTTTTGGCTTCTCTAAGATTTTCCATCTTACCGGTAATCAAATTATCAATCGCAACTACCATATGCCCCAGATCAAGAAGTTTGTTTACTAAATTACTCCCTATAAATCCTGCACCACCAGTAACAAGACTAACCGCGTTTTTACCCATGATTGCATTGTATCACAAGGTTTTTGACCATATTTATTCACATACGTAACAATAATCTTTTCCAAGAGCTCACTTTGCGTAATACTTAAAATAAGTTTGTTTCATGTAGAGATAGTATCCCTCTTAGGGGTACTATCTAACATCAATCTAAACTAATTAACTGCAGATTATCAAGTATCACAAGCAGACGTTTTAGTACATTTTTCCCCGTTTTCTTTCTTTATTGGTTGAGGGGATTCATATAAGGCTGTAAGGAACCGCTGAACTTGGAGATATGCCTGTGTTTTAACTTGTTCACGTAATTCTCCGACAGCTTCTTGAAAATCAGCGACCCAATTTGGCCCTTCTGCTTCTCTCGAGCGAAACTTGTCATGAATAGATTCGATGGCTTCTTTAACCAACCCATGCGTGATAAACGGCTGAATTTCTTCCGCCACGGCAAAGGGACCGGATTTATAGTACAAGATCAAACTATGAATATCGTAGGCATCTTTTTGCTTATACCGAGAACCCACTACAATCCCTTTCATGGTCATGATGCCCACAATATCCGCCATCTTGACGGTAGTTCTACCCTCGGCTCCGTCGGGCAACTTGCCTTCCAGTATAATATCGATGGCATGATCAAACATTACATCAGCACCCCTAGCTTTTCTGACAAGAAAATCATCTTGAATTCGCTGGTGACGCTTGTTTTGCTCTGTTCCGCCATATTCAGGTCCTAAAAAATCAATCTGAACTTGTTCTTCCCCTTTGCTGGTTATCACATTTTTTACAAATGAATGCTGAATTGATTTCCCTTGTGAATCTAGTTTTGGCTCATACCCTCGTTGTTTGAGGATTGTGAGAATTGAATCGTATCCCGCTTCATTTATAAGTTGTGGATTGACGGCGATATCAATATCCTTAGAACCAATATGTTTAAAATCCACACCAGATGGTTGGTACGCTTTCAATAGAAGATACGGAACCCAGCCTCCTACTAACACCAAGCCATCACGATATGCACGGAGGGAAATCATGAGCTCAAGAAGGTATGACAACGAAACATCAGCAATGTTTGATGTAAATGTAATTTTTGTTCGATCTCCTTGTTTTTGTGCCATGGTTGTTGTTAAAAGCCCATCTTTTGCTCTCGCAAATGTTGGGCCTGTTCTGCTCCACGTGCCGGATTATTAAATAAGTCCATATATAGTTGAATATTTGATACCACAGGAGCCTTTTTCCCAGAAGGAGTAGATATCTGTTGTGTCTGATAAAAAACTCCTTCGTCGTAGGGAATATATAGCTCAACATTAGCGCCATTTTCAACTTGTTGAAGACCGAGAAGTTTTTCCCAGTTTTCTAAATCACCAGATTGCTTAATATAAAACTGTAACTTTGTAATTCCACGAATAAAGGGGGCAATCAGATCTGCGCCGCTAAAATACGATAAAGCAAATGGCAAGTTTTCAGCTTTCTCTAAAACAGAGGTAAGAAGTTCTGTAGGATTTTGCACGAAACTAAAAAAGGTAAACTTCTTTATTTTATAGGAGGGATATACTTTTTCCCACGCTTTTAGTAAAAAAACAGGATCCCTCAAAGAGAGCCTATCTTCTTGATTCCACTCGATTAATTCTTCTTCAATCATTCGATCCAATGTTTTGTGCGTTTGCCCTAGGCTAACGTTGGATTCTTCTGCTAATTCACCTAACAGCCAAGTTTTTATCGGTTGAGTAAGTAATACACGAGTAATTCTGCTTGAAACTGGAGCAAAAAGATTTTTTAGCGGCACTTTTTGAACAAAAGGGTTTTTTTCAACAATTTTTTCGATATACAAAGAACCTTTTTTGAGATAGAAATTGCCAGCTAAATCCATAATTCCCACACCTTCTTCCTTAGCGACTTGGCGAGCTTTTTCACCTATAAACTGTCCGGCAACAAAGGGTATGCTCCCAGCTTGAATTGCGTATGCTTTAACGTGACGGGCAACTTCTCTAAAACTAGCTGTTCCGCCTGTATATTTAACCTCAATAGCGACTTGATAATCCCTGCCTTCAACAGTGAGAATTCCTTGTGAATCAGGACTATTTGTGCCCATTGCTGGCACGACAAGACCCTCAAAAGCTAAACCCTGAGGAATACTGGCTGATAGTTGATTTATTATTGTCTTTTCGTTCATATAAGACTTTTCATTAAACAGTGAAAGTATATCAAATAGTGAAAATGATTGCAAGGGCAGACTGTGTCACCCCGATTGCTATCCTCGCAAAGCATTAAGCAAAAATTGAAACTGGCAATCCTGCACTTGAAGCATATGCATGTTTCATTTTTTCTTCCCATTTATACGGCTTTAATTCCATCATTTCATGGATAATTGATTCTCCAAATACATGCTGTAAATCCGATTCAAAAGTTTGCCCTAGATACTCTAACCTATCAAGCGTTGCCGTGTCAGCACGATTTCGTGATCGCAAACCTACAAACCGATCATGGAGGCTCACGGATTTTTGATCAAATGTCCAGTCACCGTAGGTGAGTACTGCAAATTGTATATCTTTCAATCGACCGCTTTTCCCTCGAGAGAAAAGATACGCATGATCCTCTTCCTTCATATGATGAAGAAAATATGGATCAGCCCCATTTTGCTCTAATAACGCCAGCGTATTTTTTTTCAGAATATGTTGATGGATGGACGTCATCTGACACGTTGTGCCACCCTAATTCATCCATTTGCCTTCGTCCCGCATGATCGATAAGCTTATGATCACGAAGCAAATCAGGATCAAGAGATGCGAGGGATGCTGGCGTATATCCTAATGCAAGTAATTTTTGTTTCTGCATGGGTGTCGCATGTGCAATTTTATCTGCCAAAAAATGTACATGCCGTGCGGATCCCACTATATAATTAAATATTCCTTTCCAACGCACTGCATCCTCAGGAATTTGACAGCCCAAACATCCCCGACCCTTCTGTGACAGTTCTATTATTTTCAAATGTCTTTTCTGATACTGAACCCAATAAGTAACTTAGTACGGGAAATTCTTTAAGCGTTTCAATCACGAATGGATTGTCCACGCGATATTTCTCTATAAATTTGTCCACCGGAATTTTTTGCATCATCAATTCTCTTTTTGACTTCTGCATTATTCCCTCTCGTAGTTCTTGTGACATGGCTTGATTATATCAAATAATATGATACAGTTATGATCATGAAAATAGCATTGGTAACCGGTGGCGCTGGATTTATCGGTTCTCACCTTGTAGGCAAATTGTCAAAAACCTACAACGTCCATGTAATAGACAATCTAGCCACAGGAGATAAAACGTTTCTTCACAAGGACATCCCACTCCATATCGATGACATACGAAATAAAGAAAAAGTATTTTTATTAGTTAAAAAAATAAAACCGGACGTTGTTTTTCATATCGCAGGACAAGCTTCCAATATCAATTCTTTTTCCGATCCGCATTTTGACATCGACGTCAATTTTAAAGGGACGGTCAATATGGTGCTCGCAGCCCTTGCCGCAAAAACACCACGTTTTCTCTATGCATCATCCATGACAGTCTATGGCCATCCTGATACGCTCCCAGTATCGGAATCAATGCTTTGCAGGCCGGTTTCATATTACGGTATATCCAAATATGCTGCCGAACGCTTCGTCCACGCGACAGCTGCGCGCACCGATCTCTCACACGCTTTCAACGTAACCTCTTTTCGCATGTTTAATGTCTATGGCCCAAGGCAGAGCCTGACTAATTCCTATCAAGGAGCTCTCGCCATATTTATCGGCAACGTGTTGCGAAATGAACCGATTACTATATATGGCGACGGCGTACAGACACGAGATTTTATTTTTGTTGAAGACGTTGTCGACGCGTGGATTCGCGCTGTAGACGAGCCACACGCATTTCAACAGATATACAACCTAGGAAACGGTAAACAAATAAGTGTCAACGATATGGTGAAAGCGGTGATACTGGCAGCCGGCAAAAATCCCGATACGTACCCAATCATCTTTAAAGATCAACGCCCAGGAGAACAACGTTTTATGGAGGCTGATATGAAAAAAGCCTTAAAGGATTTTGCTTTCAAGCCAAAAACGACATTTCAAAAAGGATTATCAAAAACTCTTGCATGGGCTTATGACAAAGCTTTACTACGATAAATACTGGAAAGATCAAGAAGAATTAAGTGATCTTCCTTATAAATGGCCTATACTTAAAGAACTGCTCCCTGACGCAGCACTTGACTTTCTTGACTTTGGCTGTGGCAAAGGAGTTATTACCAAAAAAGTACACGAGCTTCGACCAGCGTACAGCATCAGCGGTGTAGACATTTCTCAAAAAGCACTAATGGTTGCCCAAAAAAAAGTTCCCTCGGGCACATTTAACGTAATCACAGAAACTCAAAAAATACCATTTCCCACCAATACATTTGATTTCATCCTAGCATCTGATGTGCTCGAACATATCTATGATACAAAAACTGCATTTCAAGAACTTTCCAGAGTATTAAAACCAAACGGATCACTGCTTATTAGTTGCCCATATAACGGAAAGCTAAAATTAATACTCGCTATTCTTTTTGGATTTGAATTCTACTTTGATCCCAATTCTCCACACATTCGACACTTTTCACCAAAGACACTATCAACATGTGTAAAAAATGTGGGGTTAACGGTACAAAAAATAGGCTATTATGGACGTTTTTATCCTCTCTCAAAAGGCATGTATCTTCTTGCATACAAATAACAACGATCGTCCAGTTGGTAAAAATTTAGGCAAAAGTTCTACATCTATTTGATCTGTACACAAAAATCTTGCTTTTTTTATTTCATTCATCCAATCACTTTTTGAAGCGAATGCATAAGGCATAGATATGGCATGGTCTTTCCAAGCATTAAAAAACCAATCCATAATTCTCATCCCAGGGATATCCCAAAGCCCGCGATATACAGGCTCAACGAATAACACCTGTTTCTTTGCGACTCGCATACACTCAAAAAGAAGTGCAAAAGGCGTAGGCGTATGATGAAACACATGATAGGAAATCACAATATCAAATGATGCCTTCTTAAAAGGCAATGATTTTCCATCATATTTTTTAAAACGAATTCCTTTTGGACGACTGCCAAAATCAACAACATCAACTCCTGTTATATGAAGAGACGGCATCGCTTTAAAAAGTTCTTGCGCAAATACGAGATCTCCACATCCAAAATCAAGCACGCTCATCCCCTCATGTAAATACTTTTTCAGTATTTGTACTTTTCTCTGAGCATTAATCAGTTTCATATCCATGAACAATATAATACAATGCCCTGATGCAAAAGACTATGACAAACAACGCCGTTATTTATGTCAATTTTTCACAATATGATAATACAGGAAGAATACTTGATTATCTCACAGAGCGCTTTACCTATGTCCTTCACTTTTCCTTCGACCACTTGAGACTAAAAAACGGAAGAAAAACAAATCTTATTACCTTGTATCAAAAAGGCCACAAACCCAAACAAAACACGCTTTATTCTTTAAGAACTCCTCCATACCTACTCTTTTTATCACTTCCACTCGTCGGGATTCTTATGATATTTCAAACAATCAAACACTCAGTTCTTTTCAAAAAAACAATTGGACCTTCAGTATTTTTTACCGTAAACGCATTTCCAGCTATGATAGGAATCATACTTCGCACGATGCACATCGTGACACACGTGCATTACTGGGTGTGGGATTATTTTCCTGTCAAAGGTCCCGACTGGACTCTTCAAATTATCCGATATACCTACCTCATCTTTGACATGATCGCGCTTCGATTATCCGATAAACTCATTTTTCCAAATCTTCGACAGTTGCGACTCAGAAAATCTCTACACGGTATCAAAGGCGATCATGCAATCATCCCATTAGGTTGCTCCAAACCAATTTTGTATTCATCGAAGCAAAAAAACGTTATAGGTTTTTTGGGCATGCTCAAATCGAGTCAAGGATTAGATCTTATTTTGAGCTGCTTTGATCAAGTTCTTAAACACAATCCAAATATTCGATTAGAAATCATTGGGTCAGGACCTGAGGAAGAATACTTTCGCATGAAAGCTAAAAAATATGGTAATAAAATAAATTTTTATGGCTTCATCGAAAATCAAAACATGATCAATAGGATTGTACATCGATGGTTTGCAGGACTTGCGCCGTATAAACCTATCATGGGAAATGAATCATATTTTGGAGATCCATCAAAAATTAAAGTATACCTAAGCCAAGGAGTGCCAATTATTACAACCAACGTCACAGAATATGGGGCGCTCGCAAAAAAAAACAAATTTGGTATTACTATCGTGTATACAAATAAAGAATTACTTAAGGCGATTCAAACATTATACAAACAGCAGCGAACATACCAGAAAAACGCATTACGCTTCGCATCATCGTTATATTATAAAAACCTCTATAAAACTCTCTTCAGATTCCCCTAATTATACCCCAATAACCTCTCGCAATAAGTTTCCTACCGCACTGCCAAAAAGAGGTAAATATTTTTTTATTTTGTTTTTATCAAGTTCTTCCGTGTGCCACCCATGATAACTTTTTGTTTTTTTACCTCTCGATATTAAATACAACATATCCAAAACAGCTTTTTCCGGCTCGGCAATATATGTCCCTCCTACCAAGTTAAATCCAAAAAACAGTTCCGATTTTATTTTTGAATACTCGCACACAACATTCTTCAAAATTATCCGCTTGGAATGTCTGGAAGTGGCAAGCGTCAGATTATACAGTCCCTGATCTATAATTCCATACTTTGATAATGCGCTTTCAAAGCTTATATAGCTTGGATAATACAGTTGCGTGGCAAGTTTTTCTACTTCAAACGCATGACCTCGCAGCATATACACGCCCCTAGCTATTTGGATTAGGACGGTGGCGTCTTTTAACCTCTTGATAGCCGTATGGATATGCGTCTCATCGGGAAACAGTTTTTTTATATCAGAAATGTCAAAAACATCCTTCCCCAGCTGTTCTATTTTTTCGACAAGCTCATCTTTTCTCATAAAGCAAACTCCTCCAACACCTTACGATGATTTATTGGGATGAATGGATTTAACCGATCCATCAGTTGTTTTTGGGTATACTTAAATTCTTGTTTTATCGCAAATGCCGTATGTAACTTTTGGTGTATGTACCATGCATCAAATAAATCCCTAGGCTCTCTTCTTTCCTTCGTTTCCAAAATCTTTACTTTATCCTTTAAAATGGCTTCAATAGTATACACGTTACCAGAAACTTCAATATTATTAAAAGGACTTCGCAGAAGACCTACAGTAGAAGCAAAATCTCCCACATTTTTATTAATTTCTACTTTTATGCCGATAGGTATGGGTTTAAATCCCACATCAAACACTATCTTGGCAAAAAATGTGTTGCGTTTATCATATATATCTTTTACTTTTACTTCAGGCATAATGCTTGATAATTTCTCTATAGTACTTTTAAAAGAAGCGTACGGAATGCTTTTGAGTAAAGAAAAATCTAAATCCTCGGAAAATCGAAACGAACCATATGCAAGACGCAAAGCCGTCCCTCCTTTAAAAACCAACTCCCTCTCAAATGAAGATGTGAAAAGCGTATCCAAAATATACATCTGGTAGTGCTCTTTAAGAATATTGTCAGTAACCGTACGATATTCAACCGCAAGTTTTTCCGCCTGATCTTGTGTTAACATACTATACATAAATGTATAGTACCCCTACATTGATTACAAGAAGCACTTTCAAAAATCAGCGAAGCGCGCAAGCGCTTTATCAAATTCATTTTCCCACGTATTTTCTTTTGCGAAATGAATGGAAGCCTCACGCATAGATTGATAAAGTTTCGGGGTAGTTAATATCTTTTGTATCGCTTGTGCAAACGCTTCTTTCGTATCATCCACAAGAAGTCCTGCGCCTACCGCATGTATATCCTGCCCAAGCGGCGGCACATCCGTCGTAATCACCGGCAATCCCGCTGCTACATACGCTCGTATTTTTGTCGCATCACCATATTTTCGTGCGGATCCCTCTACGTTTTTATATGGCGCAAGAGCTACCTGAAACGTACGAGCAAGGCTAGAAATTTTTTCTCTGTCTGCGATAAACCCATGAAATATGACGTTCTTACTAATTCCCAATGCTTTTGCTAATTCTTTTAATCTCTCTTCATTCGGCTCACTCCCACCAATAATATGCAAGATAACATTCGGTATTGTTTTAGCTACGATCGCTGTCGCTTGTACTGCGATATCCGGTCCATTTTCAAATCCTAAGGTGCCCAAAAATACAAGAGTATTTTTTTTAATCTTCGTTATTGGCAATGCGTGTATTTGCTTAGGATACAACGCATTTGGCACATGAAGTACAGGCGCTGCTTTCAACGGATCTAAACCCGCTTTGATACGTGCGGGCATCATGGCTTTTGACACATCCCAAATGACATCAGCATGCATACAGGCCTGCCTATCTAGCCAAAGATAAAGAGCATTAAACCAGTGAGAAACATATCGTCGTGGCGAATAATCCGACACATAATACACCACAGTTTTTACCCTTCCCAAACGACGAAGAAATACTCCCGCGAGCGCATTAATAGCTTCAAATCCGATAAAAAGATCAAACGGCTTCCTTGTTCTCAAACCTTCAACAATAACGGAAAGATAGTCTCTGATCTTAAACACTATTTGAGTCCCAGACGTATTTGAAAGCCACAATAAAGGAGAAAGAATTGTTAGGACAAATGCCGGCTCTTGAAATGAAACAAATTTTCCATCCTCATATACTTCTACGCGCGGATTTACAAAATCACTCCCCGGATATACCTGATCTATAAGTACCACTCGCTCAACTCTGGGTACGAAATAATCACGCATCGGCTCCAAATTTCCATTGATAGGAAGCCTCACTCCATCTTTCCATGGTGAAAACGTAGCGATAAGGACATGAAAAGATTTATCTATCATGCGCGCGAGATGTAAATAGGAATAGAAGTACTACGAATAATGTACTAATGGAAATCCACCTCCCCCATAGGTAATATCGACGTGGGGTAAATTCTATAATTACTTTGCCGTCCGCCATTTCTTGCAGCGCAAACGACATGATTCCAAAATTTTCTTTTTCCGGTGCTATTTTCTTTCCGTTTACAATCGCCTGCCACCCGTGATGAAACGACTCCGACATCACAAGTTTTGTGGGTTGCTCTGTAATAACCTCTACCTCGTAATAATCATCAGTTATATTACGCCAGTTTAAAACTGTTCCATTTTCTATCCAAAAATAATCTTTTGATGGTGGTATTTCATACACTGCGACATCACCCGATTGAATTTTCGTAAGCCATGACACAGTATCAAGAACTTTCTCTACATCATCTCTTTTTGTTTGACTATATTTTCTGTCATCGGTAAATATTTCTCCATACGGATCAAAGGGAACGATGATATACCGAATGCTCAAAGCATCCAATTGATCTCTAACGGTCGCAATTTGCATCGCGCGTTCTAAAGAAGCGGCGTCAGTGGCGCCCAAAAGTGGTCCTGCTTCTATGGATAACTGATTTTGGGAAGTGAAGGTAAATCTGCTTTGTCGAGGAACCCACAATGTACGAAAAAATCCTTGTTCTTGAGACAACAATTGTTTTAATGCAATATACTGCTTGGGAACTTCTCGATAGGTAAATGTACCACCCAAGGCACCTACCATAGAAGGACGAATTAAAATCATCCAATACAATAAAAATACGACCGGAATAAGCCACACTAATGTAGCATAATATTTTTTTGTGACTTGAGTAATAAAATAAAGAGTAAACGGAATAAGCACGGCATACGAGGTCATAATCAGCACATAAAATTTCGTGGGGTCGCGAAACATCACAAAAAACGGGATATGCTCAAACAGCCACACGTACACCAAACCAAATGGCTCATTGGCACCTTTGGACAAAAATGCCCCGACTAAACCAAGTGTCGCAAATCCAAAAACAAATGCATTTTCTTTAATTTTTTTTGTAAAAAGTAAACTAGAAAACGCAAGGATCGGAAGAACGAGAAATTCAGGCTGCAAAAAATACGTTTTTCCAAACAAATTCTCTGGCCAATTAGGATGGAGAAGCGAAAGTGCGTGAGAAAAATCAGCAAAACTAAAAAATCGGAGTGCGGAAATCGTCGTGTACGCACTTCCTAGTGTATCAAGAGTATTCTCTTTAAGAATCAACAGTGGCAACACCCAATAAAGATTTAAAAATATGCTTACTGCACCCGCCACAATGCCAAATCGCAACCGTTTCCAAAATAATACAAGTCCATGCTCCTCAAAGAGACAAAGTATCCCCATGCTGATAGCTGAAAGGTATGCAATCCGAGGATCGAGAGAAATTTGCATTCCAAATACTGCCCCTAATATAAGAGTTGTTGTCCACGGATCTTTTGTACCACGAATAAATCGAAAAAATGCAATAAGCACCCATGGAAATATCGACGCAGCATAAAACACCCCCATTTGCCCGCCACCTGTTACCATAAGCACGTAGGTATTCGTCGTCAAAATAAGTGATGCTATTGCACGCATCCAGAGGTATGATCTTGGCACTATTGTCGCCATAAGCTGCCAGCCGCCGGTCGCTATAAAAATGAGGGGACACAAAAACCAAAATAGTTTATACACGATTACCCATGGCAATCCACTTGCTACAGAAAGCCATGAAGAAATAAAATTATAGGTACTCAAAAAATACGACGGTGACAATCCCCCTAAACCTCCACCATACCCACCTTGCCATGCACTAGACAACTGCGCCATCTCGTTTACCATTTCAGGAAATCGATACGACCAATCACCTCCAATAATTTCACCACCTGTAAACCACGGTCTATATATAAAAATAAGAAATAACAAAACTAAAAATCCAACAAACACAGCTTTTCTATTCATACGACCCCATTTTTTATATATCTCCACATTCCATACGATAGTAAACCGATTAATGCCATGGCACTTATGCTTGCACCAATATAAAAATATGATTGCATACTCATATACACTTCCAAATCATATTCACTCTGGCCATCGGCATCTTCAGGCTTTATATACCACGCGTTGGCATATCCATTCGCTTGAAAGTGACGCGTGTTCGCGATACCTTTACCAGAAGCGGCAAGAGAGACGCGCCACCTGCGATTGTACGCTTCGCTTAAGCTTAATACGTATGGCCCATGCGCTCCAGTAACATGAACTTTATACATCGTCGGATTGACTTGAACAAACGATATGGTAGGTGGCAAACCATCCTGATTCTGAATCTTCTTTGTAACCATCATGAGAGGATGCGGTACATGAACAAGCGATACGTTTTTAAGCTCAATTCGTGAAAGTGATAATTGATCAGTGGACGGAGATATCTGTACAAACCCAGTATTGACGTGCGTATTGGTCCGGACCACAGCTTGATACTGTTGCCATGTAGGGGATTTGAGCATATCTTCAACGATCGTACTTGTTCCGTCAGCCTTTTCAGGCTTTATCTGACTTTCTAGCATCCGGACGACAAACGGTTCCCCACTTGTCTTATAAGAAAATGTCAAAAGATAATAGCTTTGCGGCTGCCAATCATCAATTTTCCACACCAATCCTTTTGCACCCTTAATATACCGTGCGTCTATCGCAAAACTTGCTGAATCTGTAGCGGAAAGTTCTGATTCTAGCATCATTCTCGAATTATTCGTTAGCATATTTTGTTGTTCCATCAAAGAAAGACTCCCTTGATCCAAGGGATTACTTTCTCCATGACTTACTGTTCCCAATTTTACCCATCGCTCTTTCAAATTCACAGGAACTTGGAAACGTGCATCGTTGATAGTCACAGAAAGTCGATCATGTACGTTATATGTACTCGTATCCACATACAGGTCGTATGGTCCCGCGTCTTTTTTGGGTAAAGACGCGCTATACGGCACTGTCAAATCGGAAAGATCCGCACGCGTCCTCTCGAGAAGATTTCCAAACATCATATCTGTTATTCCCTCAAGATAATCTCGATGTGAAACTATTGGGTCTCTATTTTTAATCAACAGTGTTACACGCCGATAGTGCTGACGCAAGTATTCAGTCAAAAGAAATCTTTGCTCCGTCTTCCATAATAGCGACTGATCTGTGGTATCAATCATTTTGATACTATCATCAAAATATCTATAGTAGCGTGCAAGCGTCGCCTCCCAACTGTTCATAGACATTCTCGATTCTTTATAGACAGTGTTAAAATCCTCAAGAGTGCGTAGCGTTCCCAATACCGGCATACTCTCACCAAAGCGTTCCAACTCAAGAATTCGCTTGGCAGATAAAAATGATTGTTGATCGATACGCGAAAAATAATTGGCTCTACCAAACTTCCATAATTTTACTTTTTCCTTCACCACTACCAACGGATATAAAAATGACGATGGCGACTGAGTCACAAACGCATGATGCATGATTCTCGGCGGATACGGATTTTTTACCATGGCAAGAAGATGGCTTTGCGATTCTGCAGGATAAAAACGAGCGTCAGCAAGCTCGACATCCTCCTCCTCAAAAAATACAGACGTATCAATAGTATTTGGCAAAACAGTCAATGGCACAGATGCATCGTTTAGTACGCGTGATAGAGAAAGTACATTGCTGGGAACATATACCCGAGGCACAACATCTTTATCATCAAGCGCATACACAAAAAATCGATTATCAAACGACTCTAAGAGTCGCAACGAAAGCGAATCGACAAACTGCTTATATTCCTTCTGACGCTTGGGTAAATATTTTCTCACGTCATCGTAGGGAAACGCAGGAAAGGCATCGTACACCTGTGGATCGCTATTATAAAATATATACTTGATATTTAAGATGCCCAGTATGCGCTTTACCATTGTAGTATCGTTATTGGCAGTTGCATCCAATAGAATTTCTCGATATCTTCCAAACTCCGCAGTACCCGCAAAATCCTGCTTTCCCGCCAAATATGAAATCATCGATGGTCCTTGGTATGCCCCCTCACTTTTTCCAGCCACAATCTGATACCCTGGGTCCGTCAACGGGAGCGTTACAAACTTTCCATCATTGGGCAATTGCCTGATGTATTCAAGTGCTTTTACAAATACTGGATCCATGTTCATCGCTATGCGACTATTAGTGGATTGCCATAAAATCGGGTTTGTTAAGGATCCATTGATAAACGGCCACGCATTGACAAAGAGTAAGAAAATAAATACTCCTAACCAAATCTTCACCTTTGGATACGCATTTATAATGACAAAAAGTGTCATACCAAAGACAAGAGCGTAATAAAACAAATACGCAGAAGCCCACTGCCCATAAAAATTTCTAAATATTGAAAATCCGGGAAGTATAAAAAGTTTTTTATACAGCGACAATCCCGCCTCACCTATATTTGCCGTAGCAAAAAAAAATATAGTCAAAAATCCTACACAAAATATTAGAAGCGTTTTTCTATATTTTTGTGGCTCTCCTGCTCCTCGTAACAAGCCAACTATCAGCGTAAACGGCACAAAAATCATAAAGAATAAAAATGTGGAAAGTTCTCTTGTCTGTGGTAGCATCAACACATTAATTGACGCCTTTATACTTGGTGCTATGGCCGAAAAGTACCCAAGTCCCCGATCATACTTCCCAGCGGCAGAAAACACAGACGTATACAAAACGCTCCCAGGAGTCACCATACTCGCAATTTGTGGCACTATATGAAATGCCTGAAGAAGTATAAATATAATACATGCTACGCCAATCTGTTTCCAACGGATATTCTGACCCAATACCCATTGTTTATACATCAAAAGCAAGACAAGAGTTATCGGATAAAATGCAAAAAAAACCGGAGCCGCCGCAAAACTAAAATTGGCAGAAAATACAAAAGTCAGCAAGAGCGCACAGAAAAGATAATACAGTCGATCAGATACCATAAATCGCAATAACAAATAAAACATAATAGGGTTAAGGAACACATGATTGTGCGTCATCAGCACCTTGTCCCAACCAAAAATAGAAACAGGGGAGAAAACATACAATAACCCTCCTGCCACCGCAGCAAACTCTTTTAATCTTTCACCTTTTGTAGCAGTATAGAGAAGTTGTACGATCGATAAATACACAAACAAAAAACTCATAGACACACTCAAACCATGAAATGCGCTTATTAATACCGTCGATGACACAAATATTCGCTTTGCTACCGCCAAAAAAGCCACAAATGGTATGGTCATAAAACCGATATTCTCCGAGCCTACACCAGAGGGAGAGACGGCAAATAAAGAATAATTGAGAAGATACCGAAGAGGATCATAAAAGTACAATCGGCTGGAATCACCCCCCAGATCCATAAATCCAGGTTTGAGCCAAAAAAAAGGAAAGATAAAGAGAATAAGCGTAATTACAAAAGGAAGAAGCTTACTCCTCATGCGGTTATCTCCCGCCACTGCGCAATAAGCCCAAGAGCCATAAACAATACTAGCCACACAGCAAATCGCTCAGTAGATATTGAGGCACTGCTTACAAGATACGATATCGCCATGACGACCAACAAAACAAAACATACTTGAAACACTCGTACACTCGTAAGCTTTCCTGTACGCGCAAAGAACCAATAAAGAAAAAGCCCGCCAAACAATCGCACATCTTTTGAAATTGGAAACACGAAGACTTCCGCTACAATAAGTATGGAGACGAATGCTAAAAACGTCAGTTGATTTTCATGAATCCATTCGCCAAACACCACAAGCATGTTTTGTGTTTTCTTAAACATATGTTTTTTGACGAATTGACATTAAAGCTAATACGATCAAAGATATCAAGGTAACACCCCACCCAATCCAAATATATTTTTGGCTCTTGAGCCTTAAGGTCATAGTATAACTCTTTTTTCCTTCAAGATCATCTGTGGTGAATCGCCACGCATTCGCATAGCCATTTAGTTTGACATGCCGATCCTCCGGCACGAGCGTGTTATCAACAAACAATTGCCAATTACGATTGTATGTATTATTCCACACTACTATATTTGGATGCGTATCCTTGGTCGTAAGCGACATATGATAGAAAACGGGACTTATCCGTGTCGCCATAAATTGCGCTTGACTATCTGGTGCACCCTCAAGCACATCGGTCACATACAATTCTGATCTCCATACCGATCTGTCCAATTCATATATTACATACGAACCGTTTGTATAAATGCGTTTCGTCGGAAGCTTGTCTACAAACTCTTCATACCCCTTCTGCGTTTGTGGAAAAGATGTTTTCATGTATGTATATGGCGACTGTGGGAAACCTGCCTCATAAATAGCAGGATCACTGTTGTGGAAAATATATCGTATAGATAATCGAGACAGCAAGCTTGTAATCGCCTCGTAATCTTTTTCCCGTGCATATTTCATCATATCCTCCGGAAATGGACCAAAAATCTGGTAGCCATTAAAATCTTTTTTACCGGTAAGCTGCGAAATCGTAGAAGTGCCTACATACGCACCGCCATTTTTACCGGCCAATACTTGACTATACGCATCCGTCAAGGGCAGCGTCAAAATTTTGCCATCATCCGGAAGCGATCGGATAAACGCTAATGTTTCTTCATATTTAGGATCCATGGCAAACGTCATACGTACATTATCTGACTGCGTATGAATTTTATTCACCGTCTCCCCCTTTAGAAAAGGCAACGCACTGACTACCCAAAGCACTATGATTACTCCACCCAAATACGACATCCACCTGCGATATGACAAATGCTTAATAATTACGTGTATCGCTAACCCTAAAAGTAGGGCATAAAAGAACGCATACACAGACGGCCACTGACCGATAAAATTACGAAACATCGAAAAACCAGGAATGTAATACAAATTTTTATAAAATTCTACGCCGACGTTGGTAATCTTGGCCGCGTAAAGATACAGAGTAACTAAATAAAATCCAGCAGTAAGAATCAAAACCTTACTTTTTGTATTCAAAACAAATCCTATCATGATAATGGTCGGCGCTATAAAACTCACCCAAGTAAGCTGTGTGACCATAGGTGTCATAAAAATATCTTTTACGACACTTGCAAGCGGTAAAATGGCAGTAAAATACCGCACACCTTCATGCATAATACTTGTGCGATCAAACACTCGAGTATTGGTAAAGCTTCCGGGTTCAAAAAGATTAATAACCTGCGGCAGGAGATGAAATGCTTGAATACCCAAAAACAACAATCCTCCATAGAACATCCATCTCCATGGAATTACTTTCCGGACGACAAACTTGGTGTAGAGCAGTAGAAACACTATTGACAAAGGATAAAACGCAAAAAACGGCGGAGCACTCGTAAGGGCGAAATTAGGCGCGAAGACAAAGCTAATCCATAGTGCGGCCCAAAGATATTTGACGTTGGTGTCTGTAAAAAACTTGAGGATCAAATAAAACATCAGAGGATTTAAAAATACTTGATTATGAGAGGTGAGCGCCTTGTCATAATTACCAAGCATAATCGGAGCTAAGATATAAAACATACCCGCCATAAGCGGGGCAAGTATACTTTTTTTTCTGATGACTTCCCTTACTATCCCATACATCGCCAAGAATCCAACGCTCAACTTAAGACCCGAAATAATATTGATTACAATCGTCGGAGACTGGAAAACAAACCTCAGCACGGCAATCAGAGCTACATAGGGAAGATAGTACGTATTAGGCTCTGCAAGCCCAAGTCCTTCCGGCACAAAATGATAGAGGCTCACATTTTTGATAAAGGATATGGGGTCATAAAAATATAATCTCCCGCTATCACCTCCTAAGTCCATCTCGCCAGATTTCAACCAAAAAAATGGTATGGAAAATAAACAGGCTGCAAATATCCAGTGAATATTTCGACCTATCCATTTGTATATGATCGTATTCATGAGATTTTATATTTGGCAAGAAATACATCAAAAACAGAGAGTACATACTGTATCATTTCATTCGTAATACCGGGATACACGCCAATCCAAAATCCATCATTCATAATTTTATCAGAATTGGATAGCGTACCTACGACTCGCATATCTTTTCTCCCTCGGTATGCCGGATGTTTTAATAAATTTCCAGCAAAAAGATTTCTCGTCCCTATCTTATGATCCTCGAGCCACTCTACAAGCTCCAATCTGGTAAATGGTGCACCATCAGCAATGACTATAGGAAACCCAAACCAACAAGGATCAGCTCCGTTTTCTACATCCATAAACAAGAAATATTTTTCGTATTTGGATAATCCTTCTAGCAAAGCTTGATAATTAGCCTTTCTTGCTTTAATAAACTTCGGTAATTTATCTAACTGAGCTAGTCCTATAGCCGCCTGCATATCAGTAAGCTTCACATTATATCCAATTTGCGAATAAATATATTTATGATCATAGCCATAGGGCAAGTCGCCGAGCTGCCAACGAAAACGTTTGCCGCAGGTATTATCTTTTCCCGTATCACACCAACAGTCCCTTCCCCAATCTCGAAACTGTCGGATCGCTTTATGAATAAACGGATTACTTGTCACTACTGCCCCACCTTCACCCATGGTAATCTGGTGAGCAGGATAAAATGAAAAGGTTGCAACATGACCGAAAGTAGAAACTAATTTGCCATTGTATGTAGAGCCTAATGCGTCACAACAATCCTCTATAAACCAAAGCTTGTGTTTGGTTACCAGCTTCATAATCCCGTCAAGTGGCATGGGATTGCCTAGGGTATGAGCCATCATGATGGCTTTTGTTTTAGGAGTTATCGCTTTTTGTATCGCCTGCACCGTCGCATTCTTTGTCCCCAAATCATTATCGATAAATACAGGGATGAATCCATTTTGAATAATAGGATTTACTGTAGTAGGAAACCCTGTGGCGACAGTAATGACCTCGTCACCTGCCTTCAGCGCACGCTCGCCAAAAACACTACTGGTAAGCGCCGAAAGTGCGATAAGATTGGCAGACGATCCAGAATTGACTAAGCTTACATATTTCACACCCAAATAATCACGAAATCGTCTTTCAAATTCTTCACTAAATCGTCCCTCCGTCCACCAGCCATCAAGCACTGCTTCGACCCCCTTATACATTTCCTCCGCATCAAAAACCTTGCCAGACACAGGCACAGGTGTTACGTTTGGAATAAATTTCGATTTGTTATATTTAGCCTTATAATGTGCGCGAATGTGTGAAGCTAGTGCGTTTTTCATATACGGATCCTATTGTATCGAGGTATAGCTCAAATCACAAACAGACGTTTAAACAATTTTTTCCCGTGAAACTCTATCTCTGAATACCCATACGCAATAACCATCAAAAAACACATAATCGGATGAAGAAACCATGCCACATCCCGACGCTTTACATATCCTCGAATACTAAAGATAATCGGCTCAACAAACGTCAAAGAATAAATGACATATTTGAATAAATTCCATCGATCACGCGAAGACGTCCAATCCATGACATGATACGTCCGCTCTGCTGATTTTTCATCAGTAAAAAGCTGCTTTATGGCCACACGTCTTTTAATATGTAACAAAATATTGTTGCCCATCACATGAATGATGCTATTGTGTATCACTGCGACTGTATTATGACCACGCTGAACTATATCTTGAAATGCATCAACGTGAATATATGATCTCTGTTTTTTTATGGCTTCATTAAGAATGGAACGGTTAATAAGAAATCCGTTATCTCCCAACGTAGGCGTATTGTCTGAATTGAAACGAACAACTGAGTATCGTGCAGATTTACGTATTACGTATCCTTTCGTATACAAATCATTGACGATTGGTTCCTTATCAGATTTTTGTAGATAATACAACGTAGGATCTGGTGATCCTATCAGAGCAGTATATTTTGTTAAAAATGACATGTCGTCACGATAATCATTATGCATCGGGTAACTGCAAAAGATATCCTCCTTTATCATGGGTTCTACCAAACACGCCAACCAATTCTCACCGACGGGTATATTGTCAGATTCTAAAATAAGCACCAAATCACCTTTAGCTTTTTTCAATCCCAAAGAAAATCTGTACTGCTCCTTATCTCTTAAATCAGGACGAACTATCACTGTACACCCATATTTCCTTGCAAGGCTAGCGATTGCATTTGTCGAGCCCCCATCCATAATGATATGTTCGATGATATATTTTGAATATGTTTGAGATTTAAGTGAATCTAATACATTGCTGAATATTGCCAAATCACTATTATATGTGCCTGTCACAATGGACACAGTCGGATTAACAATCATATTCACAAAAAATGAAGAAACTATTTTATACGCGCTGCGTGTATCATTTTCAACGAATTTTCATTCTTTATAATAGATTTTGTATTATTAACGTTCACGATAAAATTATTTAATTCCAATAGCGTAAGGATTCTCTTCAACGAATTCTTTTTCTTATTCATTCCTGGATGATATTCTATGACAAACTCTCCAACACGATCTAAATAGTTCCTTGATTCCGCTAGAACCTCCCCTTCCATTCCTTCAACATCTAGCTTCACCACATCCGTCATTTTTCCGCGAAGAAGCCGAGACAAACGGACCGACTCGACCTGCAAAATGGACATATCCTGCCGGCCCTGAACGAAATCGGAAGCTCCCGTATCCGAAACAGACCATCCGTCATTGGATTGAAATGTATAGAACGGATGGCGTTTCTCCAATGAATCGGTAACAAACGCCACTCTGATTTCAATATCACGGAGACCATTTTGCTTGATATTCCGCTTCAATAATTTTACCGTATGGCTATTTGCTTCAATCGCAACGATCAATGCATCCGGACACACATGCTTAAAATACAGTACGGACATACCCCAACTGCTGCCACAATCAATAATTGTCATGCGGTTTTTCTTTTTATTCAATTTATACTCCTGAATGCCGAATATTTCGATAAAAAGGAGCGTAAATTCTAGATAATTAGGAAATTCCATTGTATAGCCAAAAAATGATTCACGCGTTACATGTATCCAGAATAATTTTATATATACTGCTTTCAAAAAAAATTTAGTCTCCAACGCGAGGATGTGTAACCGTCGAAACAGGCCTAATTCTGTATTAAGAAGTATTGGCAACACACTTTTCAGTAGTGCTTGAAACGTAAAATAATAGAAATACAATCTAATAAAATATTGAGAATCTGTAATTTTTTTCATCATAGTATTAAATGAATAATTCCCTCTGCAATAACGTTTTTTTATTCTTATACCAATCGTAGAGCCGAGACAGTGCTGTGTCAAAATCTGTATATTGAACGCTAGACAATTCTTTGCGTAGCCTGTCTGTGGCGCATGTATACTCTAAATTCAGCCCCTTCTTTTCAAGGAGTATAGGTATATTCTTTTTTGTAATTATAACAATACGCTGGGCTATTGTAACCAGATCAATCGGTATGCCGGTCCCGATGTTATATGTTCGATATTGTTGATCATGTTCTACAAAATACTGAAGGATACGAATAAAATCATCAACATAAATATAATCAAATTTAACATTTTGTTTTATTACAATTGGTAAATCAAACAACACGCGACAAAGGCTCTGGGAAATAAATCGAAACGCATATTCTTCATGTTTTCCATATATACCAAAAATACTAAGATTAAGCATGTTTAGCGGTGTCTCTTCTATAAATTTTGCACACACATACTTATACAATCCGAATTCATCAGTTGGTATACGCGTATCCAATGCTTCTTCACGCACACGTATAAGTGACGACTGCTTTCCATATTGTGCACCTGAACCTAAGTAAATAAATTTTTTGAAATATCTATGATTATGTACAAGATTAAAAAAAATACGAAGATTATACGACATGACATTAGAAACATTCTTTTCAGCTCTATTTCCACCGACATTTGCCGTGTGCACAACGACATCCACTGGATTCTGCTTTAAAAAAGCTTCCACACTGTCAACGTTTCCAAGATCTAACTGTTTATGCGTGGGTGCTATAATGGCGTACTTTTCACCGAGCTGTTCTAGAATATTTCTTCCAATAAAGCCGCTGCCCCCCGTGAGAAAAATAGTATGTTTCCTCATATGTCAAATCACTCTATTAATTGGATTTCCTTCTAAAAAGGCCATAATATTCTCACAAGAAATTCGCAGAATAGTATCCAATGCCTCTTTAGTATGATAGGCATTATGTGGTGTTATCATCACTCGTTTATCTACCATAAATTTATAATTAAGAGAGGTTATATCCAATGGGCCGCGCTTAGAACCACTATTATATTCCTTTAAACCTTGTTCATTTTCCAAAACATCGAGTCCAGCACCATAAAGAATTTCATGTTGCAAAGCCCAATGAATAGCTTGTGTCTCTATGATCTCACCGCGTGATGTATTAAGCAAAATACTTCCCTTCTTAAGGAAAGAAATATTGCCCATGTTTAACATATGGTGTGTTTCATCAGTAAGAGGTACATGAATCGTCACAATGTCGCTCTCTTTAAGCAATGTAGACAGATTAATAAATTTAACACCATGCATTTTTGCGCGTTTAGAACTCGGATGTTTGCTATTTACCAAGACACGCATACCAAAGCCTTTTGCAATCTCTGCTACCCGAACCCCAATATTTCCAAGGCCCACTATCCCGATCGTCTTGCCAAAAATGTCAAATCCCTGTGGGCCAACAAGATACTGTCCTGTACGTGATACCTGAACACATGAGGCAATGTTGTGGGTGAGCGATAAAAGTAAACCAAACGTATGCTCTGCTACCGCATTGGTAGCATATGAGGGAACGTTCGAGACAACAATTCCTCTCTGCTTACAGTAATCTATGTCAATATTATCAAAACCCGTTGATCGGGTCGCTATATACTTCAATTTTGGAAGACAGCTTAAAATATCTGCTGTGACCTGAGAAAAACTTCGTATATAGAGAATGTCTGTTTCTTTGATTGTTGCCGCGTTCTGTATCGTCAATGACTGCCTGTGAAATACAAACGTGTGTTCTGCTGGTAATGATGCAAATTTGATCCGTTCGTCTTCTGTAATATCAAAGAAAGAAATAATCATAAAACTCCAAAACAAATTAGGGCTCTTTTATTGGATCAATTATCATATTTTTATTAAACTCTTTTCGGGATAAAAATGGCCACATATCTTCCATGGGCTTAGAGATGAGCTTACCATCTGCACGCACATATGAAGAAACTTTAGGAAGAAGCTGTTGCATCGGATCCATCATGATCTCAAGAAGATATGGACCCGTTGTTTCAAGAGCACGTTGAATTGCTTTCTTTAACCCATTATGCCCATGTATTCTACTCGACTGAATGCCGTATGCTTTTGCTATTTTTTGCATGTTAGGAAAACTAATGCCACTTTTAGGACCTTCTCCTACAAGATGATTAAAAAAGTTAATTTGCGTATTACGAATGGCAACATACCCATCGTTATTGATAAGAAAAATCTTTATTGGCAATTTATGATAAACAATCGTCTGCAATTCTTGAATATTTAATTGAATACTCCCGTCTCCAGCAATACAAACAACTCTCTTTTTTCCGTTTGCAATAGATGCGCCAATTGCAGCTGATATGTCATAACCCATAGGTGCAGAACCAATGTTGCCGATGAGGCGTTGACTCTTTTTTAATCGAATACTCTGATACGTACAAGTAAATGCTGTACCATCCGCAACTACGATTACCTCATCCTCCTTCATACAGTCGGAAAGTACATCTATAAAGTGATAGGAATTAATGTATTTCTTCTGATCTCGCATTTCTGGGAGTACTGGAAGATATGTGTTCCTGATTCTTTTACAATATGCAAACCATTCTGGCCAATCGGAAAATACAACTTTTTTTGTTTGCCGATCCATTTCTTCTATAAACACTTTAGCGTCGCAACAGATGGGAACATCTGGATGTACTGTTTTCTTTTTAAGTTCTTCTTTATCAATATCCACCATGACATGTGTGGCACCACGAGCAAATGTGTCATAAGCATATGATATGGTCCACGTCGAAAGCCGTGTGCCAATGCTAATAAGGAGATCACAATTTTGGACAATAAAATTTCCAACCCGCTCACCAAATAATGCAGGTCGACCAAAGAAAAGCGGATGATCTGATGAAATAATATCATGAGCAGTTACCGCGGTAAGTATTGGTACATTAAGCCGATCAGCAAGATGTAAGAATTCCTGTACTGCACCTGCCAGTCGGATGCCGTTACCTGCAAGAATCACTGGTCTTTTCGCGCGTTTAAGCAAAGCCACAGTTTTTGCTATATCTTTTTTCACCTTGTCGTTACTGTCTACATTAAGCTCAATTTCATTTGGATGAAACGCAGGAAGGGTATCTACATCAATCTGTGCTGCCTGAATATCCAATGGAACATCGATCCAACATGGTCCAGGTCTTCCATGCGTTGCTAAATATAATGCTTTCTCGAGATGATACCGTATCTGCCTTGGATCAGTAATCATAACAGCATATTTAGTAATATTTTTCACCACATCTACTATAGGAAGTTCCTGAAGTCCGATTTGCCGCACTTTGGTATTACCTATCGTCATCTCCAATTTTGACTGACCGGAAATATACAATCCTGGAATAGAATCTAACCACATACCAATAAGACCCGTAATTGCATTGGTGCCGCCTGGACCAGTCGTCACCTGAACCGGAGCAATCTTTCCTGTAAGTCGTGTATACCCCTCTGCCGCAAACGCACAAGCCTGTTCATGATGACAACACCAATAACGTAGACGCGAATTACTACCAAATGATTCATTAAGATGCATCGCCCCTCCACCAGTAACCATAAACGCGTCACGAATGCCGTTATTTACAAGAAATGAGACGATATAATCTGAAAGTTTAACGATTTTTGTCATAAGATAAGGTGAGATAGAGTATATCAGAGAAGCTTTCTAGACGCTGCATGCTACGCAAAGAAGAAACTGAGACCACTTCACCAGCAGATAGAATCAACCTGCCATCACCATCATGCAACTTTCCTTTGAGTAAACAGAGAAGCTCTCCTCGCGCTTTATTAATACAATCACCAACATCTTTCGTATATGAATGGCTTGCGATAGTAAGTAGTGTATGATCAAGTAATTTTTCCATTTTTTTACCATTGGAATATGTATGAAAATCTACATAGGTATATGCGTCGAGATTCTTTGACATTTGAGAGACTCCCTCATATCCTTGATCTTCTCTACCATATGCATCTTTTAGCCGTACAAGATCTTTTTTATTCGGTGGACTTTCCACTTCTATAACGAGCGCCCCGCCTTTGGAAACTGCACGCGTAGTATGAAATACTCCCTCATCGAAGATTATTCCATCTCCCTGCTTTCTGGTTAGCCAGCCCTCAAGGGTACTACACACAACTTCACCTGAAACAACTATTAAGGATGTTTTTTTATTGGGATGACAATGCATCGACGTTTTATGATTATTATTTAAATTCAACACCCACGCTGCTACGAAAGGATTTTCATACAATAGATATTCATATCCCCATGGTTTATTAACCACAATACCCCGATAGTTAAAGTTATCGACATCTGTGGGAATTGAAGTACGAAGTTTGGACAAATTTTCAATATCAAACTTTGACCTATAAAATCGATTGATCATAAAAATGGAAAATCATGAATAATAAAACGCTCAACTAGAATGTTACGTCCTCATTCTTGTTTCTTACGTAAAGCTTCTACGATTTTATCACACCACGCCTCACTCGTTTCTGGTCTATCCGCTGTAATAAGATTTCCATCTACCACAACATTTTCAGAAACATATGTAGCTCCTGCATGAACAAGATCGGCTTTCATAGCAGGGTAACATGTCGCTTTTTTTCCATGAAGAATTTCGGCAGTACAAAGCACCCACGGACCATGACAAATTGCTGCAACTATTTTACCCTGCGCATTCATGTCTTGAATAAATTGTATAACCTTCTCATTTGAACGCACACGATCTGGACCCTCATATCCTCCTGGAAACAGTACTGCAACATAATCATCTGTCTTTAAGAGCGCGATATGCACAGTCGGCTCTAGCTTATAACCTTTTTTTCCTTCAATTGTGACATCTGGTATTCTATAAAGTGTCGCAATATCAGTAGTAATTCCATGCTTTGGTAAATATTCTAAAGGAACTTTTACTTCCATTTCATCGAATCCATTACCGACAATCATAATGGCTTTCTGTTCTTTACTCATAGGGCACATCCTTTATTCTTGTAACCAATACATTTGATTTTTATCGACCAAATTTTGTAAATAAAGATAATCTCTATCCGTATCCAGCCATTTCCAAAACCCGCGATGCGGAAACACAGCAAGTTGTTTTTCATTTATAAGCTTTAAGAAAATTTCGGACTCCAATCGACACTCATTAAATGAAGTAAGATACGAAATAAGCTTGCTGCTTGCCACCATATAGCCACCATTTACATAGCGTTGTTGTTTTATATTTGCTTCTTTTTTTGCATCATATGGTGCACGTATAATATTTTTTTCGACACTATATTCTCCATCACGGTATGGTGGAATAACACCGGTAAGTGTTAATATTTTATTTGACATCTTATGAGAACGAAGTAACATATTTATATCAATATCTGCAATAGTATCAGAGTATGTAATAAAAAAATCTTCATCCTGAATATATTCTTTACATCTATGGATACGCGCACCGGAATTAGAATTTTCGCCGGTATCTACAAATGTAATGCGCCATTTTTCCTCCTGATGTTTACTCAACAGATCAATTTTTGAAGATCCGAGTGACAATTGCATATCCGTCACATATTGATCATAGTGAAGAAAATAGTCTCGTATAAGCTCTCCCTTTGCTCCTAATGCAAGAATAAAATCATTGTGTCCTGCGAGAGCAAAACGCTTCATTATGTGCCAAAGCACAGGTCGATGCCCAAGCCGTACCATACCTTTCGGAATATAGGTTGACTCATCATAAAGTCGTATACCCCTCCCGCCGCATAAAATAATTACTTTCATGTGTTATTTAAATACCACAAATACACTTTTGCTAGGACTTTTTTCAACGTATACGATGGAGCGTATCCTAATCCTTTCACCTTGTCAAAATTTAATGATTGGTAAGGTATTTCATTTTGCTGTGTATTAAGAATCGAGTATTGTACTTTTTTCTTCAACATTGTTTCAATCGTATTGATAACTTCAAGAACTGTTAAAGATTCGCCTGATGAAAGATTGTATGCTTCTCCTTTAGACTTATCAATACAATCAAGAAGAACTCGATATCCGACTACTACATCCTTTACATATACGTAATCACGAACAAACATACCATCACTTCTTATATCTAATCTAGTATGAGTAATAATTGCATTAAGTACGCTCGGAATAATCCTATTAAAGTTTAAATCCCCTTCTCCGTATATATTGCCAAATCGAGTTACTACAATGGGCATATTATAAGTCTTAGCGTACGCAAGAGAAATTAAATCTGCAGAAGATTTTGAAACCTCATATGGATGATCGCCACGAAGGGGATCAGACTCAACATACTTTTTTGTTGACTTGCCATACGCTTTGTCAGACGAAGCGACTATTATACCCTTAACGCTTCCATAGAGTCGCGCCGCTTCAAGTATATTCGTGGTGCCCAAAACGTTTGTAGTGATGGTTTCCCTAGGATTATTATACGCCGTAGTGACAATCGCCTGTGCCCCTAAATGAAAAATATAATCTATTTCATATTTGGTTACGATGTCAAACATTCGAGAAAAGTCTTTGAGATCACCTGAAACAAGAGTTACTTTCTTTGCAAGTTTTTGTGTGGCAAAATATGAACCTGGATCAAGACTTCGAAAAGGCACGATTACACGAGATCCTTCAGAGATAAGGGATTCTACTAAATGGCTTCCAACAAATCCTGTGCCACCTGTAACCAAAATTTTTTTGCCTTTTAATTTTCCCATAGCTTCCATGGTTGGGTATCTTGCCAATATGCATTCAAATGCTCTACATCAGCATATGTGTCCATGCAGTGCCAAAATCCTTCATGTTGATACATCGATAGCTGTTGTTGTTTTGCTAAGCGTTGAAGCGCTGGGTGCTCAGTTTCACCTTCCCGCAAATTATCAAAAAACTTTCTGTTAAAAATCATAAAGCCACCGTTAATCCAGTCCTTGAGTACCGGCTTTTCCTTAAACTGAAATACCGCCCGTTTAGCTCCAAGCTGTATGAGTCCATATTTACTTCTTGGATGAACACCACTAATCGTACCAATTGTCTTCATTTTTTTGTGAAATGCGATTAGTTTAGAGATATTTATATCTCCCACGCCATCACCATATGTAACCATAAAATCTTCATCAGCAGGAATGTAATCCTTACATCGCAGAATTCTCTCTCCGGGTAATGTTTCCTGACCAGTATCAACGAAGGTAATTTTAAAATCATCAATTAACTTTCCGTCCGTCTTATCCCTATGAATCTTCGTTGCTCCAGTTTTTGTGTGAAGTGTAAAGTCATGCAAAAAATATTTTTGATTTAAGAAATAATCTTTTATATAATCGCCCTTATAACCTAATGCAATAATAAATTCGTTAAATCCATAGTGGGCATAAATTTTCATGATATGCCACAAAATAGGCTTTCCACCGATAAGCACCATTGGCTTTGGTTTAAACTCCGTTTCTTCCTTTAATCTGTATCCTAATCCACCAGATAAAATAATAGTCTTCATAATACAGTCATTATAACGTATATCTCTTTACAAACAAACCTTTCGTCATCCAGAATGTTTCAAGAAACACCAAGCAAATCACAACAATCGGTAACAGCAGTATATTTCTATCTCTTCGCGATACCGAATCTGTAAACATGGTCCACATATACCAGAAAGGAAAAATAATTAATGGCAGCACAAATAACGGATATACAAATGATAAAATTGTCAAAACGACTAACATAGGCTTCACGAGAAAAGGAATAAAACCAACTCCCATTTCCCTCCAATGAAGTCGTATCTGCAAAGCGTACGATATTGCTAAAAATTTTCTACGCTTCACCCAATCTTGCATGCTGTAATTTATGTCTCTTCCATGAAGATGAACCACACGAGCGTTTGTAACCGCTATCTTACCCAAGGAAGCTAATCGAAAATTCATATCTGCATCTTCAGATCCAATGTAATGATCAAAGTTTTTTGTATCATATCCACCCACACTCAAAAATATATCTCTATCATAAGCGTCAAACTTACCATTCAAGCTATGACGCTTAGTTTCGACAACTGAAGCAAATAGGCATTTTTGCCAAAAATTATATTTATCCCATTCTATCTTGCGATGAACCACGTTAGGCATAGCAGCAATAAAGTTTTTTTTATAAACAAATGGACTCATCAATCGAGCCAACTCAAATTTCGTCGGCAACGTACTATCTGAATGAAGTGTCACTATGTATTTACTTCGAGCAAGCGCCGCCCCTAAATTATAACTATGCGAAAGTCCGTATGTTTTCTTTCGTTGAATAATCTTGATAGGAATTCTATGATGCATCTTTATAAATGCTTGTGCAACAGCGACGGACCGATCAGGTGAATGGTTATCTATAAGAAGCATTTTCTGTATCGGATAGGTTTGACCGTAAATGCTTTTTAAAACATCAGCTAACACACGCTCCACTTTGTAGACAGGAATAATAATCGTCACCGTAGGTAGTTGTTGCATAATTGTCTACTCAGTACATGTATGTACAGTTCCTTCTGGGACATGTTGGTTACATTTTGGACAATGCTCACACTTAACAAACGCATGCCCCTTCATCGTGCATCCCTGCGGCGCTTTGCATTCTTTTAATCCTTGGTCATACTGCTGCTTCATAATAATTGCTATGCATGTTCCGGTACAAATATAGTGTTTTTCCATGTTGCTCACCCCGCTTTCTCAAGCACTGCTAATGCTTGGCTATAATATTTTTCATATTCAAAACACTGTGCAAATGCATGTACACCTTTTTGGTATGCGCCACATCGTCTTTTAATGCGTTTTAACGCGACAGCAAACTCTGCTACTTCATCTATGAGTTCACCAGCCATATAGTGCTTTATATATGGCGCTATGGCAGACGTGTTTGTCATAATGACTGGTAGTCCCATTTCTATATATGTTTTTACCTTCCCCGGATCCGTATAGTGTGTAGCCGTATACTCTCCCTTTTCATATAACGCAATGCCAACATGATGAACTTTTGCTATTTTTTTCAATTCATCGTCATCCACGAATCTGTTGGGAAACCATACGCGATCAGAAATCTTATATTTTATTAATAGAGAATTATATTTCTCAAAAAGATTTTTTTCACACACACCAATAATTGATAATTCTACCTTTGGAGTATTTTTTATAAAAAGTAACAAATCTTCTATGCCCTGTGAAGGTCGTATAGCACCCACAAACAACAATTTAAATGATGAAGTAATTTGCTTTTTTGATCCCGTATATGGTTTTACTCCCCACATAACTGTTTTTTTATTCGCAAGTCTAACGACCTTGCCATTAAAAATTTTATTAATTCTGTCACTTAAATAGTATGTATACGAAACTCGGTCATGATAATATTTTTTTAGTTTTTCAAAAAGAATGAGCGACCAATGCACTGGAGGAAAATAGTCTCCTATCCAATATGCATACTCCACACTTCGCAATAATTTCATCACACTCATACCGATAAATGCTACAGGATGTCCGCCAAATACCAACACATGCTCTAAGCGTGAAAAATACTGCAGCAGAAAAAGATTATGGTGATACCACCATAAGAAATAATAGAAAAATATATTTGTTGACGAACCAACGCTATGCTCGTGCGTTAATATTCCTCGATCATACACACGTAGGGCATTGGTACCACCATTCACTCTCGGCATGATTATATATACAACAAGCTTTTTTGTGTGACGAGCAAAATATTCCATTGTATGCCCGACGCTTTGCAAGCTTGCGTAAAGAAATATAGTGTCATAGTAAAATACGGATTTTTTCATTTTTTTTGTAGGATACTTACCACATTACTTGCTCCATATGGGATATGTGAAAAATACGCATCAATTTTTTCTCCCCACGCATCCCATCGCGAGTTTTTTGTGAGTATGCGAAAAAATAAACAAGCAACTTTTCCGAGACTTCCTGTATAGTACGTATGCAATTCCGTAAATTTTGCAAATCTTTTTACGATTATTTCTCTGGTATACCTTCGTAGATGACCAATCCGTCTATCATGAAGCATATTTACCGGCCAAAGAAACGGCCAAACATAGTGTAATTGGATTGGCATAGCCATCATAAGTACGGCGTTTTTTTTGAGCACTCGGCCAATCTCTTTAATTGCTTTTTTTTCACGCGGGAGATGTTCAAGTATAGCGTTTGCCACCATCCCATCGGCGACACCAATCTTTATTGGTAGATCCTCTGAACTAGCACACACAAGTAATATTTTCTTTTGTAATTTTAGTTTTTCAACTGTCTGTCTTAGCTTCATAAGTTCTACAAACGTCAAATCCATTGCAATTATACTAAACCCACGTTTCGCAAGCTCTATCGCCATATATCCACTGCCTGTCGCATTATCTATGATAAGCCCCTTCGTGCGAGGTGAAGAAGAAATAAAGTTGTCTATATATCTTTTTTGCCATGGCTCTAACACGTAGGAAATTCTCGCCTGATCTTCTTTTTCAAAATACTGCACTTGCTGTTGTAAATGTGAAGGCAACGAAGTTAAATCAATAAGAATTGGTATTCCGTTTGAGATGGCATAGTCTTTCTTACATTTCCTGCAAAAAAGGCTTTTTACCTTAGAGACGAGTGATTTTTTACAATGAGGGCAACAAAGATAATGTAGAAGTGGATGATTCATACAGATTGAAACGCTTTCTCAAATATCATATCCCAACGAAATTTATGTGCTTCTTTTATTGTTTTCTGCTTCATCTCATTTAATACATTCGCGTGGGTAAATAAACGAATAATTGCAGAGGAAATAGCATGTGCTTCATATGGTATCACAACTGCCACTCCAGACCGCATAAGCTCTAGTGCGTTGTATGAAACATCGGTCATAAGAAGCGGCACACCGCATGATAGATACGTCTTTATTTTCGTAGGATCGGCGTAGTAGCTAAAATTCGTTGTGTCCTTTCCACTTGGTTCATACGTAGCAAGGGCTAAATCAGACTTCATAATATGCTTCTGTATTACTTTTTGATTAGACTCCCAACCTAAAAATGCTACGTGTTTTGTAAGCGATAAATCATGGACAAGAGTTCGAAGCGTTTGTTCGTACTCCCCGCCACCAACAATAGCCAATGAAATGCGCGGCAGCTTTTTAATTACCTTGGGCAACGCGCGAATAATCTCTTGCACGCCTTGTTTTTGCAGTAAATGTCCTACGAAAATAAGTCTGTACTCATTTTTGGCTTTTATTTTTTTTATAATATCCTTTTCCCAAACTCCTATTGGTACGACTATTTGTTTGCCCTTCGTAGTCTTGAGTCCTAAAAACTTCTTTCGACCATCTTCTATACGTGGTGAGACATTCCAACATATATCAGAGAATCTCACTGCGAAACGCTCCATACCATGGTAGATAAAATTGACCAACGAATTCTTGCTTCGTTTCGGAATAAAATCGATTGCATAAAATACAACGCGCTCAACAATTCCCATAGCTCTAAGAATTATACCCACACACGTGTTTAAGGGATTAACGCCTATATAAAGGTATGACCCTCTTGGTAATTTCATACACACAATAACTGTCGCAAGTGCGTCTCGAAAAAATGCCAGTATTGTTCCAGCAAATTTTCTTTGCGCCGTGTATTCAACCGATTGTTTTCCTCCATTAAAACGTTTGATAGCATACGAAGAATTTTCAGAAAGCAACGGATGGCCTATATAGACAAGCGTCTGTATTTTTTGTGATATAAGATAATCACGAAGCGCTTCTGAAGCACCGTAAAAAAAGGTATGTGTGACGATGATGATCCTCTGAGGAATATTCAAGCGACTTTGCATATATCTTCTAAAATACGGTCGCCGTCATAGGTATACTGCCAATTCGGATAGTGTGATTGAAACTTGGATACATCAGAAATATACCAAATATGGTCGCCAATTCGTGGAGCATCCACATGCGTAATTTTTGCCTTTTTGCCTACAATTGCCTCTATCTTAGCCACTGCCTCTAGAATAGAAATGTTGGAATGCCGTGATCCGCCAATATTATATACTTCTCCTACACGTGGCTTTTTATACACCTCATAAAATGCTGAAATCAAATCATGTGAGTGAATATTGTCTCGCACTTGCTTGCCCTTATATCCAATGATCGAATATTGTCTTCCTTCCTTGATACACTTTATAAGGTATGCCAAAAACCCATGAAGTTTGGCAGCTGAATGTGCAGGCCCAGTGAGACACCCGCCACGAAATACGATGGTATGCAGACCAAAATATCGTCCGTATTCCTGCACCATGAGGTCAGCTGACGCTTTGGAAACGCCAAACACGCTATGTGTGCACTGATCTATACTCATAGTCTCATTTATCCCTTTATAAAATTTATGCTGGACTGGCAATTCATATCGAGATGCTTTCTCGATGACGGGCAATCGATTCGGCGTGTCGCCATAGACCTTATTGGTGGAAGTAAATATAAATGTGGCATCTTTAGCATGTTTACGAAGATTTTCAAGAAGAATAAGTGTCGCGACCGCATTGATGGAAAAATCGGTAAGCGGTTCTTTTGCTGCCCAATCATGAGAAGGCTGAGCGGCAGTGTGTATGATCAGATCAAATCGATTTTTTTTGAAAATATCACCAATTTTTTTCTCATCGCGGATATCTACCGTGTGATGCACATACAATTTCTCTTCTTTAGACAATTTTTTTCTCATCCAGCTCGTATCTCCATCAACGCCAAAAAAGTATTTGCGCATATTGTTATCTATCCCGTGTACATCAAATCCCTTACCACAAAAAAATCGAACAGCTTCAGATCCTATAAGACCCGCTGAACCAGTGATAAGAACTTTTTTCTTCTTCATAATATATTTTGCTCTTTTTTGTACCATTCAATAGTTTTTTTGAGCCCTTCTTCAAGCTTAGTTTTTGCTACAAATCCAATTTTTTCTACAGCTTTTGTGTTATCACTGTTTCTTCTTGGGGATCCGTCTGGTTTTGTGGTATCAAATTCTATCGCATTTTTCTTTCCAGAAATCACAACGATCATTTCAATAAGTTTCTTAATCGAAACTTCTTCATCTGTCCCTATGTTTACAGGATCTGCCACTGGATATTTTTCGATCGCAGAAATAAGTCCTACAGCAAAATCTTCTACATACAGAAACGCTCTTGTTTGATTGCCGCTTCCCCATACTCTCAACGGATTCTCACCATCAAACACTCGTTTAATAAGTGCCGGTATCACGTGGGATTTCTCTGCGTCAAAATGATCACGAGGACCATAGGCGTTATAGGGACGCACAATGCCAACTTTCATCCCATATTGCTCGCTATAATACATGCCTAACTTTTCTGCCATACGCTTTGCCCATCCGTACCCACCATTGGTGGTCTCTGGCTCTCGCAAAAACCCTTCTGATTCGGCAGTTGGAATTTTCGCATCAGCTGGATAAATACAAGCTGACGATACGACTAAAAATCTTTCAACTTTGGAAATTCTCGCCGACTCAAGCATGATGGAGGCTATTTTTAGATTATCAAATAGCATTGTAGCCTGATGTGTACTGTTATATGCGATACCACCAACCTTTGCTGCTAAATTCATCACCACTTGTTGTCCCTCACAGGCTTTTAACGCATCGGTCTCGTCAGCACAATCTCCAGATATAAATCGAACCTTATCTTTTAAATACTCTATATTTTTAATTACACCACCTCGCATCCGATCAAGTACCGAGACCTTTGCGCCTAGAGAGACAAGCTGTTCTACCACGTGACTCCCTATAAACCCCGTTCCCCCTGTTACTAATACCTTCGTATCTTGCCAAAAATTGCTCATATTTTTATTTGCGTAAATAGCTTTATGATCGTATCCATATCTTTCTTAGTCATGTCAGGATTGTTTCCAAAATATAGCCCTTGTTCATGTACAAGCTGCGCGTTTACGATGCGCGTGTGCTTCTGTTTAACATATGTACCAAAAAATGGTTGTCTGGTCATATCTCCTCCGACAATGGGACGAATTTCGACGACTCCATCACAGGCCGATACCAATGCATCTCGAATCTTTTGAGACCTACAGATCACAGGCACTGCAAAATTAGACACGACATCTATGTGATCAAATCGTAAGGGATAATAGAGATCAGTTCGAGCATAAATCTTTTTTGCCATCTGCAGAAAATTCCTTTGCCGCTTAGAAACGATTGCCTTAAGATGCTTGAGCTGATTATTCCCTAAAAATCCTTGTATCTCCGTTGTGCGTAAGTTATACCCCAGATCATAAAATGTATATCGCGAGTAGAACGTAGAATTTACATTATGTTTTACACGAAGAAATAATTGTTTGTCCTCTGTTAAGTTCCTATCCCACCCGTGTGCTCTAACGAGGTGCAACATAGTCATGAGCTCATTATCATCTGTTACCACAGCCCCACCTTCAACGGTCGACATATGGTGCCCGACATAGAAAGAAAATGTGCTTGCCAAACCCCAGTTGCCTAATTTTTTTCCTTTATACACTGTGCCCAATGACTCACAATTATCTTCAATGAGTATGATACCCTTTTTTTTACATATCGATGCGATTTTTTCCATGTCGTCACAAAAACCTAACAAGTTTGTAATAAATAACATTTTTATCGATGTTTTTTTGAGCACTGACAGAAATAGCGTACTAGAAACGTTCAATGTGTCTAATTCAATGTCTATGGGAACTGGAACTAACCCGAGTTGTATAAGCGGCATGACATTGGTCGACCATGTAAGAGAAGAAAATCCCACGCGATCACCTTTTTTAATTCTCCCTAAATTCAAAAGCGCCTGTATGAGTGCAAGATTTGCCGAACTACCGCTATTGACGAAAAGGCAGTGCTTACGTGCTTGGTATAGAGCAAAACGCACTTCAAATTTTTTACACTCGGCCCCAATACTCAATTTGTCTGCTGAAACAATAAATGTGGCCAGAGCCTTTTTCGTTTCTTTTTCGTTATAAAATGTCGATTTAATGAGTGGAATCATATATTGTATCTTAACGACTATTCACATGTACTGTTTTATACCATTGGTACGTCAACCACAAGCCTCTATCCAAAGTGGTTCGCGGCATCCATTTCATGGACCTTCTCATTTTATCCCATGAGACGACTTGATGTAACAATTCATCTTCGCGCTCATCCTCGATTTTATCGATAAAAAGTTTCTCTGAGCCAAGTGCAATAATCTTAGTTATGAGATCACGAGCTGATATCGGTTTCCCTGCACCAACATTATATATCCTATTTTTTTCTAATTGGGTATCTGTGATTTGCCCGAGCATACTATATGCCCGAATAGCATCGTCAACATACATGTACTGTCTTTTCGCACTGCCACCCCAGAGTGTTGGATTCTTGCCATGTACCACACTCATCATAGTCTTTGGGATGATACGCGAAAAATTAAGATCACCAGGACCATATATATTTACAAATCGTGGTATCAATACAGGTAGATTAAAACTATCTGCATATGATTGTGCGATCAGATCGACACACGTTTTTGACGTTTCGTACGGTCTTGACGGCTTTGCCGGCTCATCTTCTCTATAGGGTACTGGCGCTTTTCCATACACATGTGATGTAGATGCGATTATGATACGACGGATATTGAAGCTTCTTGAGACCTCAAGCACATTTAATGCACTTGTAATATTGTTATTAAATGTTTCGTACGGCTGCCTTGATCCCGCTTCCACAAGCGATTCACTCGCCAAATGAAAACACACATCCGGTCTAAACTGTGTAAACACCGCCATGAGATCTTTTTTGGACGAAACATCAACCTTTTTTTCCACCGTAAGGTTATGAGGATGCCTTGCTAACCCAAGTACAATTGCTTTTTTCTTCTGCAAATGTGCCAGAAGATGTCGCCCTATAAACCCAGCCGATCCAGTGACAAGAACCCGACTATTTTCCCATGATTTTATTTGCATACAGAAGTATTTGGTGCCTTATTATAACCCAACTATAGATAAAAACGAATCCCACACCCATTACAGGATGCAAAAACCATGCTCTGTCTCTAATTTTTAAAAATCCTCTACAGCTGTCAAAAAGAGGAACAACGAGCGTTACACAATAAAAAATCGCCAGTACGAGACGCCAGATTTCTTTTTTTGTAAATATTTCGTATCGTCGAACACGTTTTCGCTCAAGTGATTTCACACCCACATGATACTGATTCATAAACAGCATTCTTCGCTTCAAATAACTCCAAATATTTCCGTATCCTGTTAAATGTAAAATTGCATCATTCACAAACGCATAGGTATCAAACCCGTTGCGAATAAGATCCACATTTACATCCATATCAAAATATTCACCCGGTGACGCATGTGCATACCTAAGAAGAATTTTTCGACGAACAAGAAAACCATTCGCACCAATGGTAGGCATATTCATATCAGTAAACCGAACGATATAGTGCGGCTTTCTTTTCGCCACCTCTCCCGCCAAGTTATACTGCGAAAACATATACGAGAGCCTATCAGCTCGTCCTAAATACCATACGAACGGATCTCCTGTGCCAAAAAGCGCAAAATATCTATCCAGAAGACTCTCTTTGGAATCGTACGCATATCGTAATGTCTCTACACCTACAACATTGGTATCTTCCATAAACGGACGCACCATCTTTGATAACCAATGGGCATGGGGAAGTACATTATCATGATCAATCATCGCCAGAATCTCATGCGTAGCATGTTTAATACCTATACTTTTGTTATATTCTGCATTTTGCTTCGTCGGATCAATGGTATAAATACGCGCATTATATTTTTTGGCGATCGTAAGCGTAGCATCTTTAGAACCTCCGTCAACGACGATGATTTCAATATTTTTCTGGGGGTAGCGTTGTGCCCTAATGCTTTTCAAGCATCGTTCTATGGTACGAATAGAATTATATGTTGGGGTTACGACAGATATGGTAGGAAGGTGATTATTGCGCTTCATAAGCCTTTTGTAAAAATGCTCGACTCTCATCTACTGCTTCATCCCATCGAAACGAATTACTCCATTCAAAAGCATTTTTTTGCATATACCTATATCGCTTTGTATCCTTATACAATCGTATGACTTCCACTGCTAAATCATGAGGATTCTCTCTTTTGGTAATGATGCCTGTTTCTCCATTCTTTACGGTATCAACAAGTCCTGAAACAGGATACACGACGGATGGTACGCGTTCTCTTGCCGCCTCGAGCACCACAAGTCCCCACCCTTCTTTGTATGACGTATGAAGCAAAATATGAGATTTGGAAAGTAGTTTTCGTTTCTCCAATTCTGAAACTTTTCCACACCAAACAATTGCATCAGATAAACCAAGCGATGTACCCAATTGTCGAAGCTTTGTTGTGTACGTTAAGTCCCCACTTCCTACAATCAACAATTTTGCTAACGGTACACTCCTTGCCACTTCAGCAAATGAGACAATGATGTCTTCTATTCGTTTCATTCGCACAATACGACCAACAGAAATACAAGTAAATACTTTATTCTTCTTTTTTTGATAAAGCGACGTGTACTCTTGAATCGGACATGGAATAGCTATACAGTTTGAGCGAGAAATACCATAGTAGACAAGCTCATCAACAGTTGAGTTCGCATCCGTCCAAATCATGTGATTGCGATACACATATAAAAATAATCGTTCTAGTAATTTACCAATCCAGCGAACTGGTGCTCCATACATGACATCCCAAATTTTTCCTGCTATCTCATGCAAAAATAGTACGACAGGCACTTTCGCATACATAACGGCAAAAAATGGAATGCCGTGCACTTGATCTATGATCAAATCAACTGATGAACGTTTAGATAAATAATAGAGCATTGCCCACATAAACACGGAGACAACATTCCCGCGGCGCACTATATGTACTCCTTTAACAATTTCTTCATTTTTTGCACCTGAATACATAGCTGCAAACCAAGTAACCATGTCGCCCCGCTTCACCCAGCCTTTTGCATGCTCTAACGTCACATATTCGGCCCCCCCTGATCGCGGATTTTTGGGATCTCTCCAACTTAATAGAAGAATATTCATTCGTGTATTATCCAATATTCACTTTATAATTTAACTCTGGATCAAATATCCACTTTCTTTTATTAGCATTGTCATAGTAATGAAGTATTTTTAACCGATAATACACGGCAAATGTATCTTTCAACATTTGTAAAATAATTCTCCAAACGGATGATGATGTAATACTAGATACACCAGAAAAATCAAGTTCGACAGGAGATTCAAAAATTCTTCTATAGCCCAAATGATGTGCCACAGCAAGTATTTCTATATCAAATGCAAATTGTTTTACAAGAAGTCGTGGCATGACATCTACCAATACTTTTCGTCGATACAGCTTCATACCGACTTGTGTATCTCGTACATTCAGCCCAAAAAGTAACCGCACGAGCATCTGATATCCCCACGATAATACTTTTCGTTGAAACGGATACTGAATTATTGACACAGGATGACGCTTGCTTCCAATAATAATATCTGCGTTATACCAATAAAAATGCTCGAGCATCATGGAGAGCCCTAATTCGCTTACATCTCCTCCGGAATCAATAAATCCTATGATATCCCCGCGACTCTTGGCCATACCAAAGCGCACGGCATACCCTTTCCCATGATTCGTGTTATACCCAGTCACAATCAACTTACTAGAATGAACTTTTTTTGCTTCTTTTTCACTGTTGTCGACTTTCCCGTCGATGACAACTATTACCTCATAAGGAATGGATAACAAGGTGAGCTCACCTAATATAGATTGCAGTTGTTTTTGAATAGTTTTTTCCTGAGCGTACACAGGAATGATGAGTGAGAGTAACTTTGGTTTATTCTTTCCCATAGCGGTAGTATACCAAAAGCACAATACAGGCTATAGCAGAAACTCCGATGTTTATATATATCACTTGATACAGTGATGAGTGGAAAAACCAAATCCCAACAGCTTGCACAAACGCAGCGCCCAAGGTAATCACCCATACGCGCGTTCTGCCGATAGCAAGAAAAATAGTGGTAAGTAAATTAACCAGCGTAAAAAATGTGATAAATATACCAAATAAGCCCATAAAAGGAATAGCACCATCAAATGCGGTTCCATACATAATCCGAACGATAAAGGCTGGTGCAATAAAATATCCAAGTGTCAGTATGCTGGAGAGTGCCGCCACGGCACCGAGAGCGCTTAGCACCATACCATGATAGGATTCTTTGCGCTCTTTTTTCTCAACTATCATCGGAAACATCACAAACCCTAATGCGGCTGACGCATAAAATATTACCTTACCAAGCACGGCAAGAGATGCGTAGATCCCTGCTTCATATGGAGAGAAAAAATGCTTCACAAGCAAAACGTCTTGACTATAGAGTGCAATGGTGCCTAAGGTAGCCAGTAACGTCGGAACACTATAGACCGCCGCATCGGCTTTTGAGATCGACAAAGGCTTTGACTTTACTCGTATCAGACCCCAAATCGGCACAAAATTTATGACGTATGAAATCACGTTGGATATGATATTTCCTATAAGTACTCCAATCAGTCCAAATGGCGCTCCTAAAACGCCAAATACTAATCGCAGCAGCATTCCGATATTGGTCACTACACTCGATGCCAAAAATAGTTGAAATGATTGCATGATGCTTATGTTTATGACAGAAAAAATGAAACTCACAAATATGAAATAGAGCCATATAAAGTAACTTGAAGATATATGCAAAAATTCACCCAATGCGTTCGCTGAAATCACGACGAACACCATTCCAATCAACACAGCAACACTGATATATCGAAACGCACCCCAAAAAAGTGTAGGAACTTCCTGCAGAAGTTTTCTCGCTCGAAGCTGTGAAAAAAATTTCGCAAGGATCGTTTGGACGACGCCCGATCCTATGTTGATTATATAAAATAACGACAAGAGTGCAGAAAATTCTCCATATATCACTGGGCCTAATAATCGTCCTACGAGCACGTGATATGCATATGCACCGACGTTAGCCAGCATTGATCCCACCAAAATAATGAGACTTCCTTTCGCCAGAGGGTGCATCAGCGCATCTTTGATTTTTTGCAAAAATCTGTTCATGATGTGCTCACAGAATTCCAAAATCGATACCGTAAAAGCGTAAATACGGCAGCTACTCCATCTTTCCATGTCAACTTCTTGCCTTCGGAAAATTTACGACCAAAATACGAAATAGGCACTTCGTATATCTGATAGCCACTTCGCAATACCTTCGCCGTAATTTCTGGTTCAAAATCAAATCGCTTGGCATCAATGTGTAGCCCTTTGAGAACTGATGCATCAAATACCTTATACCCTGTTTCCATGTCAGTAATATTTGTGTTGTAAAGAATATTGGTGATAAGTGTCACGAATTTATTACCCATCGCGTATACGAACATAGTAGATAAATGACCGCCCAAAAATCTAGAACCATATACCACATGAACGCGATCATTCTTAAGCGGTGCAAGAAGTATAGGATAATCAGCTGGGCTATACTCCAAGTCAGCATCTTGTATGAGAATGACATTCCCCGTGGCGTTTGAAATGCCCATAGTCACGGCAGACCCTTTTCCTTCATTTTTTTCTTTCAGAATGACTTTCACTCGTTTTGTCCATTTTTTAAGCACATTTCGTGTGCCATCTGTAGACCCATCATCGATGACAATAATTTCCTTCTCCCATCCTGAAACCACAGCATGAACCACTCGATCAATAAGCTCATCAATAGTCGACACTTCGTTATATACCGGAATGATAATGGAAAGTTTTTTCATGCGTTGAAAAAGGCCTTACCGTGGAGGATTAACCATGCCCAGAGCGGAATAAATTCCAAAGTTTTTCCATCTATCTTTTGTATAGCCGAATAATTTTTCGTTAACACATGTCCTTTTTCCTTATTAAACTCCTGCAATCCTTCTACCATGCCCTGTGTTTCTCTCTCATGCGGCTGATCAGTGTATGAAACATTATAAAAAGCCAACGCAGGATCCATAGTCACAAAATCTATCTCTTTCTTACCTTTCCAATAGTAAATCGCCTGCGATTGTTTTTTTAGCTCCATGTATACTATATTTTCCGCACATTGCCCGATATCAGGTCGTAAAAGCGGCACGTTAAAATTTCGCAGTCCATTATCGACTACATACATCTTCCGAGCCCTTTGCACATCCTGCGTCTCCTTCGTTTTATACGAATAATGCTTACTCTCAAAGAGTAAATATGCCCGCTGAAAATACTCGATGTAGGATTTGGTAGTCTCTAAAGAGAGTTTCTGCGGTCGAGATAAACTACTGTATGTATGCGTTTTCGTAAAATCAGACATAATCTGAAGTCCTAATACTTCTACTTCCTGCTGATTTCGAACACCATTGGGCACCACAACGTCTCTGGAAACCGTATCTCTAAAATAATTTGATGCCAATGTCCGTTTGACATCTTCATCTTCGGTAAGCACTATTTCAGGATACCCGCCTTCTTTCATATAATTCCCCAAGTGATGTAAAATTTTCGTTTGTTGGGAGAAATTAGCCTTGAGAATCGATGATATATTCGCTTGCCCTTCTATGGTAATTCCTTTTATGCGCAAATATTCATAAAAGTTAAAGGGGTAGACGTCTACTTGAACGTTTCTGCCGGTCAAAACTGTCGCCGACTCTGACTCAACCAACGATCGACGTGATCCAGAAAGTATAAACTTAACAGGATCTTTCCGCTCATACTTACTGCTTATCCAACGATTGAAGTCTTTAATTCCCTGAATTTCATCCAAAAATATATAAACTTTCCCTTGCGGATTGTAAGTCTCCATATAATAGATAAAAATATCTTCCAAGAGTTTCCAGCCTTGTGTCAAATACTGCTGCACCAATATATCCTCCAAAAACAAATACAAAACGTTTTTGGCAGGTATACCTTTCTTAACGATAAGATGCTCCATGAGTTGATGCATCAGCGTCGATTTCCCTGCACGACGAACACCAGCAAGGATTAACACATGACGAATATCCAGAAGTTTTTTGAAGCGCTCAAGATACTTCTCTCGAGGCACGGTATGTATCCATTTACCTTTCAAGGGATCAGTAAAGTGAGGGTTCCATGTCGAAATTAACGTTTGGCACACTTCTCTATCCATAATTGTAGTGTATACTCATATTATCCTACTGTCAAGTATAACCTAAGGTTTATATATCAAACCCTACGTTATATCGAAGGGTTTATTACGGTATTATACACGGCTATTGTCTCGTGAGCTACACGATCCCAGCTAAACTTGTTCGCCCACGCATGACCCTCAAGGATCAATTCCTCTCGTTTGTTAGATGATAAAGAAAACGCTTCAAGCATTTTTCGTGCAATACTTTCTGTATCATTTGGATCACAAATAAGTGATGGCCCTGCAATTTCTTTCAAACTCCCACCATGCGTCGCAATCACCACCGTACCTGCAGACATCGCCTCAAGAACCGGCAATCCAAACCCCTCATAAAAGGAAGCAAGTACACACGTGCTTGAAAGTGAAAGAAGTGCTGGTAAATCATCATCCGATACTCGACCTACTCTCTCCACAGTTGACTCAAGCTGAAGCTCTTTTATTACACCATCTATGCGTTGTGCTTCTTGGGATTCATTCAAAAACGCATCTCCCACAAGAAACAACTTTTCGCCTGTCTTCAACATATCTTTATTCTTTAATAATTTCCAAGCGTTGAGAAGACCGAGAATGTTTTTATTCCAATTGATATCTCCTACATACACTATAAAACGTTTCGGGAGTGCATACTTTTTTATCACACGCTTTGTTGCTTCATTAGTAATTGATTGAGAAAACGTGAGTGGAGGTGCTAATGGAACCACATCAACGGTATCCTTTCTTCGTAATATTTTTATAATGTCGTTTTTGGAACTGACACTATCGGTGATAATCCTTGTGGCTCGTGATATATTCCACTTTTGTATTTGCCATTTGACTTCACCCCGCACGCCTGCAGGAAAATGCTCGGGAAAGACAATCGGAATGAGATCGTGTACTGTCACTACAAACGGTTTGTGGAGAAAGAATGGAAGCGTTATGAAAAATGGATCAAAACTTGTAAAATGAACTAGGTCTACTTCTTGTGGAATATCACCAATTGAAACAAACTCACAGATGGAAACACTATTATTTCTTTTCAGAGCCGCGATCAACTCTCTTGTGTAGACGCCCACTCCCCGTGTTTTGTGACCGCTTGAGAGTGGCTGTGTGCTTATTGCGATTCTCATAAAGTACTTTCAAGTATACCAAAATGTCAGAAGCGAGAACAAACGTACAAAGCGTATTCCACATTTAAACTTTGAATTATATAACTTTTCAATACTCCAATAATTTATTATGCTCTTTTTTACCTGTAGCATCATTAAATCCTAAGTAGTCAACTTTACACCGGTCGAGAGTTCATTGACTACTTTCTTCAATGTTGATTTCACTCGTTTATATGCACTATCTCCTTTCCACCACGGCGGGAGCAAAGAAAAAGGCAATTGAGGATCATCTTTAAGAATTGCTAAATACGAAACGATTGAAAATTGATCACCATCACCTTGATCATGCATCCATGTCACATAACGATCATTCAGTTCCTCTAGTTTGTAAACACGAACAATCATCGCCCGCACGTCCTCTTCCCCAATTGATCCATCTTTTCCCATATCAGAAACAATAATATTTCCTTTCAATCCATGTTGTTCAACAAAACCACGAAGTGTATCAATTGGGTTATATGGAGTGATCCATACCGATTCCTGCAACAAGCCGCATCCAATGACTCTCAAATATTCACGAAGTAAATAACGATCACTACTTTTCTTTTCTGGTATATCGTATGTCACAAGGTACATCCGTCCGTCCCATACTCGATTTTCGTCGTAATGAGGAAGTATTGCTTCTAACCGCCTTTTTCCTTCAATAGTTATCTCTGGTAATGCACCACGCCTGATGATCTTTATCCATCCTCGTTTTCTTGCCGTTTGTATGGCATTTTTAAAAACTTCATAGTTTACTTGATCAAGAAACTTATCTGCGCTACGTCTTGCTCGCCACAATTGCCCATACTGTGATTGAGGCACGCCCATTGAAGCCATATACATCGTAATCCATAATCCTAAATCTACTGAATACGCAAATACCCCTTCTGCAACCTGAAGTGCTGCCCGACTCAATTTCCTCATTCCTTGTTTTCTACCCATGTATCCACTCTACATTCTCAATAATTAAATAGTCAACTATTTTCCGGTCGGTGTTTAGTTGACTACTTATAAAATACTCCTATACTATATTTTTTACCAATTATTTATTACTGTACTTTGGTCATAAATATTTTACTGTACGATATTTTCGTACAGTTGTTTCAAATTAATCACTAGCATACAAAAGAGTGAATAAACTATCAACAAGTATAATCTCTAAGCACACCTCGCACTCTATGTACGTTTAAAAGTAGATTTATGCGCACTTCGATTATCATAAAGTGCTTTGCATATACCGAAAGCTAACAAAGAGAACAAACTGAGCAACGATATGCTATCTGCTAAAAGTCTAAGTGGAGTCTCTTCAAATCTCACGCGCAACGTATGCTCGCCGCTTGGCATATTCACATGGATAATACCGTTAGGTTGATAAGAAATAGGAGTTTCTTTCCCATCAACGTACGCTTTCCACCCTGCAAAATAAAGAATTTGTGCAGCTATAGTGCTCTCTTTTTTCGCTTGTACGTTCAAGGTATACGAGAGTGGCGCTTCTTTCTCTACCTGTATAGTCATATCTTCAGCGTTTGCTTGAAAACGTTTAGTAAATCGATCTTTTTTCCATCCGGTATAGATTGTCGTGAAAGAGTTCCCCAGTGAAGACGTACCGTCTGTAAATTCTCGCCGAGAAAGATAATGCGCGTCATCCCTTTTTTCATACGTCACCGGCTTCATATAGGAAAAACTTACGGTAAACGCCAATAAAGAAAGCCCCACCATAATCCAACGCGACAGCACAGTGGTCAAAAGTGCTGAAAGATATCCCACAGCAATCATAGGAACCATCAATAATCTCCATGGATATTGAATATTAGCCATTAAGGGAACGTATCGCCATAGTTGCAACGAGTACTCTGTCATACCAAATATAGCTATCACAACGACACAAAACACAGGTAAAATATTTTTCCGCAATTCTCTTTTTCGTACTGCGATAAAAAAACTGATACATACGATAAGAAGTGGCACGATGCCGATTTGATAGGACATCTCATCAGCGCTTATTCCTACGCCAGAGAATCCCGTTCCCCATGACGGCAATAGGAGTTGAAAAAGATCTGGAAAATGATCCATATATGAAACGCTATTTAACCCCACCATAAAACGACTCTCAACGAGTGCTGGCAGCCAAAAATACGTTGCTAACCCAATTCCTGTAGCGATTGAGAAGATGTTGCCTCGTTTGCGATACCACGTATACAAAAAAATAATTGGAATAAATATGAACGCTGTAATATTGTGACTTACTATAATACCGGCTATCCCTATTGCTACACCAAAGGAAATACCGTATTCTAACGCTGCAAACGTTAACAATACAAAAGAAAGCGCCCACACCTCGCCTACTGACCCACGCACGTATATATCGACAAACCAATACGGCACGAGAGAACAAACAATTGTCCCGATCATAGCTGCTCTGTCACCAAATACTCTCTTGAGCCACAAAAAACACCAGAATACCGCAGTCAAGTATCCTGCGGCGAGGGTGAGTTTCACACTGTCCACAAAGCTCACACCAAAAACATGAAAAAAACTCCCTATATAATTAGGAAACGGATAATGAAAAAGAAAAAGAGGCAATCCATATCCGCTATTTAAATCAGGAGCCCACCGTGGAAAAAGATACCCGTATGAGAGCATGGTATAAAACTGCCAGAAACGAATAATGTGATACTCACCATCGTGCGTTGGTATAAATCGTGCACCAAATAATGGAAGACTTGAGATTATTGCTATCGATAACGCAAATAAAAAATATTTTTTCATCTTTTCAGGCTGAATGTATACCACACCGTATACATCATGGGAGGAATCCATGTCACCAAAGTTCGTATCAGAGGACCTGTGCCTCCATATTCACGCGTGGCTATCCATGGCACGTATCGGAGCATCAGTCCAAAACTCAACATATACGCGGCTCCCTGAAGAAATGATCGTTTCCCCATTGGTAATAGTGATACAAACACGAGAAACCATATCGCATACCATGGATACATTTCTTCTCGAAGCGGTGTGAGCAAAAAGACGCCAAACATACACATTCCTGCCAATAAAGCACGCTTTTCGTCTGATAAGTGACGGAAAAATACAAAAAGGGGCAATACAACGATAGTTGCACCCTTTACTAATACTGATGCAATCATAAAACCCCATCCCATAATCCTTACTGCTAACTGCGAATTACGCCAAAGATATATTCCATAGAGAACAAGCGCCATCATAAACGTATCATTGTGCCCTGATACAAATGTCTCGATAATCACAAGTGGATTAAGAACGAAAAACAAGACGTTTCTCACATTCTTTGTCATCCTATATATAAGAATTCCTACCATGACGTATGCGCTTATGACAAAAAGTTTGAATGTATATATTGAAACCAAAACATTTCCAAACGAAAGCACATGAGGGATCCACGTCCCCAATATCCAAATCGGTCCATACAGCGCGAGCTTATTGGCAGCCCTTGTAAACTGCAGCATCGGTTCAAAAAGAAGCTCAGTAGGCATCACCACGTAGGGATTTTCTCGATAAAAATATGCGACTTTTGCGGTAAGGATATAGTTGAATATGTCATGAGACAATGCAGGGTATGACAAGAAAAATATTAAACCGATGCAGAATAAAAACAATGCGTATTTTCTAAATGAGAATGCCGTTTTCTCAAACAATATTCGAGCGTATAGAAAAAATAATAGAAAAATAAGGAATGTATATACCAACGCTGCTATATACAATTTTTGATAGACAATATGAGTAAGCCATGTGTTTTGCAGTATAGGAAAATTTGGGTCAACAAACCCAAATGAAAAAATTGAAAAAAGAATTCCCACTATACCATACCAAATAAGCAAAGCAATCATATTTCTTGTCGAAGTTTTATTGACTCCATCAACCTATCATGTATGAATAATACTGTCGAAATTTCATTTTCCGGTGTCCACGTAAATACTGATGGCAATTCATTTTTCAGGGTTTCAAGCAGTTTCTCATGAACGCTCATCTGCTCTTTTATAGAGGAAACAATAAGTGACATATTTTTCTTTTCCGAAATACCCGCACCAATAAACGAAGGCAATTTAATAACTTCATTATCAGAACGATTCAGTGCGTCGAACGCTAATAAATACTGTTTGTACTCAAATAATGTCTTTGCTTCAACCAGATATTTATCTGCCATATTCATGATATATTTAGCTTTCGCAATACTGCCAAAACTCCAATATCGTTTCAGTTCGTCTACGACTCGTGAGACTTTATAGATCTTATTTCCGGGCATTACTGAGGGGTATGGGAGCACATATTCTGCATGTACCGACAGCGGAATAAAAAATATCACGCTGAAAAAGAAAATGAACACGGCGTACTTCATGTCAGGTTGCCAAATATAAACTTTTTGTATGCCATAGGAAAATGGAGGCTTGAGAATAGTGCAAACTGCAATCCTTGCCATCCATCGACGAACCCCTTGTGCCTTACATAAATCATGAAAAAAGTAACAATCGGCTTTATAAAACAATATGCAAAAAGCAATGACATGGTCGATCTTTTGTATTTCTTTCGCAATTCTATAGCAGTAAGATTCGTATACGTATCCGCTTTTGCCCAATATTCTTCGAGGGTGTTGTTGGTGTAATGAAGCAAAGGTTCCTTCAGCGTCCCAATTTCTCCATCAATCTTGATCTGTTCATGAACATATTTACATGGCAACCTTCCCTTTCCGTTTTGAAACAAACGCACGAGATAATCAGGATATTGCCCACCTTTGGATAACCATCGACCAACGAAAAAATTTTTACGTGGCATTTGATACCCAGCATTTGTGTTCTTTTTCTTTATTACTGATCGGATTTCTTCCGAAAGATCATTACCCACCACTTCATCAGCATCCAACTGCAAAATCCAATCACTCTTACACATCGCAATAGCTCTGTTTTTATTAATATGAAACATCACTGGATTATCTCGTTTCGAAATGACTGCACCAAACTTTTTTGCAATCTCGAGAGTTCCGTCAGAAGACCCACCATCTACAAGCACTATCTCATCCACCCATGACCCGATAGATGCTAAACATGCGCCAAGTTTTATAGCCTCATTATATGTCGCAATAGCGACGGATATAGTTATTTTCTTTTTTGCCATAGTCCCATTGTAACAAGAAACCCTAAAAATATAATAATACCGACTATCGAAATCCAGTTTGCAAACGTTCGAAGCTTGGTGTCAGAAAAAATGATTTCGACATCATGCACTCCTTCAGAAACTTCAAATGTTAACAGTCCCCGAAATTGAGGATTTTGAAACTCAACAGGAACGCGTGTTTTATCGACGAATACTTCCCAATTGGGGAAATAAAGTGTATTTTCTACCAGCGTTACAGATGATAACGAAGTGATGCGATATGAATGATGTGTACTTGTTTGAGTACCGATAGTGATAGACACATCCTTTCCGCTAATCACCTCAATCGGCGCCTTTGCTGATCTTTCCATAAAGCGAATAGACCAAATCGGTGCACTTTCCCCTGTGTCCGTCGTTCCGTTATACACACCCGTAAAATTACTATCAGGCATACTGGTATATTCCTTTGCATGCCACATAGAAACACTTGAAACAATCGCTATAACAGACAAGAGCACCACCACGAGTGTTCTTTGGTGTTTACCAAGCGTTGCCACAACCAACGCTGCGATAATAGGCACAATAAATGTCGTGACGTGTAAAAATCTCCATGGAAATTGAAACTTTTGCAGCAGCGTCACCGTTTTCCACACGGGTTCTGCCACTGATGTCATCAACAATAAAAACGCTACAACAGAAACAAGTATGCCGATGAGAAGAATTTTTGATGTTCTACCCATAAAACGCACGAAATATAATGCTGCCACCAAAACTACAATATGTGCAAACCCTAAAAACTTGGATATTTCGCTTGCGGTGCCATACGCCCATGTTGGATTGAAAAAATCCAAGAAGTTTACAAATCTCGATGTAAACTCCCCCCTAGTGACGATGTCACGCAAGGTGTATTTACCCTCAATCAATGCAGGCAACCAAAAAAATGCAGATAAGACAAACCCGAAAATTAAGCCTGACAAAGATCTAAAAACAAATTCCCGTTTTCGTTTCGTTTGAAAAACCAAAAGATACACGGTAAACATTCCTATGATAGGAAGCATCATCAAGCTGACTGCATTATGAGACAAAAGCAGTCCCACCATACTCAAAGCAATAAGAATGACAGACGATCGCCATAAGCCTAAAAGGATAAGCGGCAGAAAAATAAACGCAATATGTTCGCCAATTGCACCTCGTACATACATATCGACAAATCTATATGGGGCAAAACCGTATAGCACTGCCGCAAGTATTCCTGCTTGAATCCCAAAAACCGTTGAGGCAAACAGGTACATCGAAAAAATGCTTGCAATAAATCCAAATGCAAAAACAAGTTTCACGCTATCAACAAAAGAAAATCCAATCGCATGAAATGCTGACCCTATATATGAAGGTAATGGATATAAAAACATCAAAATAGGATGCCCGTATCCCCAATTAAGATTACCAGCCCACCGTGGAATGATAATCCCCTCTGAAAGCGATTGATAAAAATTAGCAATTCTTGCGACATGATCTTTACCATCATGTGAAATTGGGAGTCCAACGCGTAACAAATCAAGGAGGGGCAATAGAGAAACAATGATAAGTACGAACCAGATAATCCAGCCTAAATGTAATTTTTTCATAATGTGAATACAATAATTGCCTCTTTTCCATCAAGATTTCTAAAGACATTTAATACCCGTTTATGTACTGGGGCATCTTTACTATCGGCAATATAAATTGTGTCCGATCGCAAGACTTCTTTAGACCAATCTATAACGCGAAATCTCACATTTTCAATCATATGAGGTTTGTCGTATCCGCCCGACACACTGCCACCGAGTGCTTGATAACGCACAGGATCAAACGCTGTATAAAAAAGATAAAACATATACGATTGGTATAAATTTCCGCTATTGGCAAACTCTATTTTTTTGTAGGAAGCTTTCGGGTTGGTAACAAAAGACATCGTATCTTCCATGGCATATTGAAACGCATCAGATTGTGTGGTGGGAAAAATCACAAAATATCCTTTCCAAAACTCCAGCAAACTCCATAAGACAACAAGTATCAGGATCATCCATCTTCCCCACGTACGTAGCTTTTTTGACACATACCATAGCTCGAGCCATCCAATACCACCAATCAGGGATAATGCAGGCAACAACGTATATGCTCGCATCGCATGAGGAGCTTGCGTGGTAATCGAAGCGGGTAATGGCGCGGACAATACCCACGCCAATAACAAAAGAATGATGCGTATATCGATATGACTCAGTACTAATATATACCCTACCCCCACCACAATACCGATAATCTCCCAAGGATACAAAAGACCCATGTATGGTACTTTATGTGCTTCACGTGCACTACCAGTGAATAACCACGATGGAGAAAAATGAGAAAAATAATTTTGTAGAAATACACGTGCCATAACCACTTTTCTGTGGTTTACCAGCTGTGGGAAGGTATTATTTTGGCTTTTTGCTTTTTGAAAATTATCAAACGCCTGCACAAATACTGGCGCGTCTACGGAAAACGCACTTGTTCCCTTAAACCTACTAAGTCCTGCCCCAGTCACCGTGACGTATACAGCTGGCAGAGCTATCAAGCTAAATAAGGCGATACTGAAAAATAAAATTTTCCACTCCTTCAACAACTGCTTCCCATACAAAAGTCCTGCGCTTAAAAGTAACACGGGCACAATAAGTTTTTGACTCTGATATCCATGAAGGGAAAGTCCAAACCACGCAGCCATAAAGACAAGTGCCCATGGCTTTTTTTCTAAAATAAAAACGAAAAGCATGTATATACCGGCAATTGTAAGCGTCAACCCCAAATTCGCCTCGTGCCCAAGTCGAGAAATATATATATGCCATGGTGAAATAGTCAGTAACAATGCTGACACTTCACCCAAATAGTGTAGCCTCGTGTTAAACCGCGATAGAAGTTTGCCAATCCGATACAACATCCATACCGCAAGAAGCGACAAAATGATGGACGGAAATCGAACTGCCAGAGATGAGAGTCCCATAAATTTTACGAATGGGATGACCAAATAGACATACAGTGCCGGCCTCCAGTCGTCATACGCTCGAAGAAGTAAGGGTAATCTATATCCATATTCGTCTGTACCAGTATAGAGTATAGAATACGCGTTATATCCTATTGAAACTTCATCAAGCGATGGTGCTGGCGGCACAATTGCTAATGCATAAAGTCGCAAAAATGCGGCAAGAAGAAAAATGATCGCGAATGCTAAAAAATCACGCTTAAACATACTTGTTATTCTGCTATTCGTATCGCTTCAAACCCGTCCAGATATGAAATTCTGTATATGGGGTCTGTATTAATTTCTCGCGGTGTTCCCACATACAAAATTGAACCGTCGTGCAATTCATTGGCCCAGTTAATAGGCCGAAATTCATATATATCAAATTTATTTCTCACCTCAGCAAATCCTCCTGATGCTGTGCCCCCTTCTTTTAGATACATAATGGGATCATATTTCATAAAAAATAAATAAAACATATGTGGCTGCTCAAGCTTGGTTGACACGACTATTTTTTTATATTTATTCTTGTGGGACTCGGTATACTCCACGGCTTGTTTGTATCCATACTGCCAAAACTTGGAATACTCGCGATTTGTGTGCCCGAAATACATGTCAACGTAATAGCCAATGGTACAAACAATGAATAGACTATAAAGACCGACTCCAAACAAAACAAACAAACGCAAAGGTATTTTTATTTTTTTTGTTGCATCGATAAAATGTTTGTATATACCAAAAAGTCCAAATGCCGTGAATATCTGCACCAGTGGCAATGTGACAAGTGTTCGAATAGCATGCGGAGTCTCTGACGTTGGAGAAGCGGCAATTGGAGCGATAAGAAGCCATCCAAATAAGAATGTTTTAAGCTTGCCATCTCGTTTTGCGACCACAACCATACCGTAAAGGAGAAACGGCAACTCCCAAAGATACATAAGTCCCACATCTGGAGCATGATGCCTGTCATTGTCCCCAGTCAAAAACAACCACTTCAAAGAAAAATGTGACAAATAGCCGTCTGCCATGGTCTTTATATACACCAAACGTCTATTTTCCCAAATAACGCCGAGATAATCGCCTTGTTTGATATCAGTTTCCAGCCTCGATACGCTTCGAGCAAGTAATCCTGTTTGATCAGACAAGGTACTAGTGCCTTGTAACCTCGTCAGACCATCTTTTCCAAACACAACAGGTATCAATGGTCCCACGATGATAAACCCAACCACGAGCGATGTGAGCAAAAACTTCCATTGAGAAAAAAACTCTTTCCGGTATATGAAAAACAATAAAAGCATCAAAAGCGGCAAAAATACACGTTCACTATGATATGCATAAAATCCAAACCCTAAGATACCTGCCGCAAGCGGCATCCATCTACCGTTTTGCAATGATTTCAAAAGGAAATATATGCCCCATATATTGAGTGTGACACCTATATTTGCTTCAAATGCTATACGAGAAAACTGTATGTGCCATGGAGAAATAGCCAAAAGAAACATAGCTATAAACGATAAGCTAATATTATTTGTAAGCGCGCGTGTCAAGAAATACGTTCCCAACACACCAAGCGTTCCGATAACAGCCGCCGGCACACGCACGGCAAAGGTAGAGAGACCAAAAAGTTTTATCGATGGTATCGTAAGATACGCATAAAGAGGCGGCTTATAATCATCATATGATCGAAGTGTAAGCGGCCATCGAGTACCATATTCGTCCTTGCCAGTTTTAAGCAGTGAATATGCGTTGTATCCTAATGCCGCTTCATCCCAGTCAGGACTCGGTGGCACTTCACCTAAGCGCCAAAATCGCAAAAATGCAGCAAGAAAAAGAATGGTAAATAATAATGCTAATTTTTTCATAACTCAAATATCACAAGAACAGTAGTACCGTTTAATAACGATATATTTTTCAACACTCGAGCGTGTGTCGGTACTTGGTTAGGTGGCAGTATATATAATACACGGCCTATATACGTCTCATCGAAATGTCTGACGAAGCGATAGTTACCAAATCTATACACATTATAAAAACCTTCAGCGTCAAACGAGGCATTATTGGTTTGTAGAAAAAATGAAAGGTCATATGTACCATAAAATAACGTATAAATATATGGTCTGCCTATGCTCTCTGTAAGTACAATCACATCGTAAGTATCCTTGACGCTCTCGGCGTACTGAATTGCTTCTCTGTATCCATACTGCCATTCACCAGAATATTCTTTCGTATAATGCACTGTATATGTATGCCAAAAATACCCAAAATTAAACAGAACAAAAAAACATATGACGCTTGCGACTATAATTTGCCATATTTTTTTTCTGATAACACTAAGAAATGACACCATGCCGTAGGCTGTAATCATGATCCATACTGGGAGCCCATTTTCTACACGTAATGCATGTGGCGTCTCTCGAGCCACTGCTGCGGGTGCAACGGATGAGAGTAACCACCACAACAAAAGAAAGCCAATGGAGGGCATACGAGCAAAAAGTATCAACCAACCATACAATATAAATGGCGCAGTAACCAAGAGTAATTGACCAGTATCCTGTATCGAAAACTTTGGATTACCATCGCCCTTTATAAAAAGAAATCGAGGCTCAAGGTTATCAAAAAAATGAATCAAATATTCTCGTCCGTATCCTATACGTCTATTATGAACGATCTTTGACCACAACGAATTCCCATCTGACAGACTTCTTGCGTTCGCGGTAAGTATGACTTTAAGATCTGTGAATATACTCACCTCTTGAAATCGAAGTCTGGCATTGCTTGAGAGAAGGTGGGGCATAAGCGGAATGAGTACAATGACCGCAATGACTATCCCACGAAATACCGCCGACGTACCCTTTCTATAGGATCGCCATGAAAACAAAACTGTTCCAAGTGCTATAAGCGGACCTGCGTAGCGAGCGGAATTAAACGTATACATTCCAGCTATAAATGGCAACAATGCATACAACAATACTGTCGTATTGCTTCGTGATACCAAAAGAAGATATACCCCAAGAGTAATAAAAAATGTTGCAATGTTTGCTTCAAAGCCTGCCCGAGAAAGCATGATGTGCCAAGGCGAAATAGATAAAAGAAATGCGCTTAAAAGAGCAAGTCTTTGATTGGAGAACAGTTCTCTCACAAGAAAATATAAGAGCAAAACGGTAAGTGATCCAAAAATCGCTGACGGCAATCGGACAGCCATATCTGATAATCCAAATACTGCGACAAATGGTACGGTAAGATACACAGGAAGTGTCGGTTTATAATCACCAAATGCAGAAAAAGCACCCAATGGGAAGCGCGTACCATGCTCATCCGCGCCATGGGTCAAAATTGTATACGCGTTATACCCTATAGACACCTCATCCCAAGAGAGTGAAGGAGGGTTCGTGCTCAGGTGAGAGAAGCGAAGCCACATTCCCAACGCAAAAATAAGAATGAGTATGGTACGCGTTACTTTCATAGATGTTCTGTATGTATCTCATCCATAAACAGTATCCCTGCTACGAGAAAAACAAGCGAAATATATCCGACATGACTATTGTTAAAGTATCTACTCATATACCAAAATACCGTTAGAAACGTACCGTATGAAAATAAAAGCGTAGAAATAGCGGGTTTTAGCCATAACCACCGCAAGAGTATGAAAAGTAATGGGAATCCGAATATAAGCTGGTAAAGATAAAATGGGTATTGCGCATGTATATCTTTGATAACACCTGCGTTATAAAGCACCATACTCAAGCCATACCCTGATACAGGGTAGCTCCCGACTGTGCCGCCAGTAAGATACAAAACAACACTATCTATAAACGCTTTTGCATCCCACCAGAGAAATGGCGCAGAGAGTAAAAACGTTGTTGCTAAGAGCACGCTAAGGGACATCCATAATTTTGCTTTATATTTGCCATATGTGACGAACATATACGTAAGATAAAATGGCACCATTATCCAAATCGTTTGTTTACTCATAATGGAGAGACCAAAAACAAACGCCGCGAGTACAGGCTTTTTTACTGACAAGATATATAACGATAACACTAGCCAAAAAAATGCAAAAACGTCACTTCTGCCCTCGAGAAAATAATTAAATACAGACGGCGAAAGTGCTACAAGAATTACTGCAAATCGCTTGAGATTTCTATTCTTCACCCAATTCCAAAGAATAATTTGCAATCCTAACATACAAAACAACAACGCCATACGCGCATCAAAAAATCCAAATACTTTCACTCCTACTACATAAAATCCAAAGGGAAACAAAAGATACCACGGCGGCATCACAAAATGATATAAAGCAGGATTGATAGCTTTCGGATTATCGATCTCACCATAGTTAAATGACTCAACAGGCGTGCCAAAGTACGTCTCCTTATACGGATTTCTTCCTTGCAAAAGATATCGAAGTGCTGCCTCTTCCTGAAGAATAATATCATGTACTCCCCACACGGGTGCTACGCGATATCGATCAACCATCGCAGTGATAGAGGTACCAATAACAACTATGATCAAAACAATCAAGATGAGTATGTCTCGAGCTCTCTCTATTAGCGCATTGGTTTTTACAAAAATCATAGATCTATGCGCAAGTAACACATTTAACACTAATACCAGAAACAACAACCCAAACAGCCAATAGGGTGTACCATCAATCGGAAGGATGCGGTATTGCATCACAACAGGGATGGAGAGTGCAAAAAGAAGAACTGCATCTATAATTGGTGGCATAATAGTTCTATTGTATCCCAAACAACACTATAACATCGTCAATTTTTACTACACGCGTCTTATACTTGTAAAGATCTACTATCGGATAGTCCCCTTTACAATGATCTTCATTGCAAAATGTTTGTATCTTGTCTCCATGATCAATAAAAGGACATACGTTGGACTCGCATACAAGCACAATGTGATTATCACTGCCTGTTATTTTCTCGGCGTTGATTCGCGCCATCTTAAATCCTGCACGATAATGCAAATCAGAAAACGACGGTGATGCTGCCAAGCCGAAGCTAAATGCTTCATTCCCCAATTCCTTTTTCACGACATCTACCACCGCACGCACACGACCAATATCATTGCGAGGCGGTGTCGTGTACACAAGACCAACACTTCGATATACGCTTATTGCGCATAATACAAAAAGCCCAATATATACAAATGGTTTTATAGATTGTCGAGCTCCTATGACTTCTATCCAGTGTCCGATGACTATATATGCTGTCGGAGTCAAAAAATATAAATAATGATCGTACACAACGCCTTTGTACAGTGAGAGTGCACCGACCCCGCAAACAAATGATAAAAACATAAGTATCGAAAAAACATCTCTTTTAAGAAGTACCCAAAGCGTCGTTAAAAATATTATACTCATCGCACCAATGGGAATACCTAACGACACCGGCGATACGCGACCCATGACACGATTGGCATAATCAATAAAATTAAACACTATTTGTCGTTTCCCCATGGGTAATCCAGTCGGCTGAAGAAACTGCGTAATCACACTTCCCAAATTTTCAAAATTATGAGCCAATTCGTAATAAAGAAATGGTAAAATCATAATGACAAATGTCAAACCCCACACGCCTATTATGCGTATCAGAATAAACCAACGCGGCCGATGTATATACCAAAAAATAAAAATTACAACACCGGAAAGCGGCACGAACAATAAATTTGGATAATGAAGCTGTACAAGAATGCCCGTTGATAGTGAAAGAAGCACGCTTCCCAAAAGCCACTTCTTTGTACGAAACAGCACCGCGACCCCAAGGATAAACATCATCGCAAAAACCGAAACCAAATTAGGCTCCCAAAGAAATCGATCTGAAGCGACACCCATCGGGTTAAAAGCCCAAAGCATCGTCAAAAAAATTGCCACTACGCTCGTAAACAACAACCGAAACGTCAAAAATGCAACAACTATTCCTACAAGTCCGTAAAATACGGTAGCATACGCACCCGATACCAAATCAAATCTAGTCATGATAAGAAACGGCGCTATCAAAAAATAATACGCAGGTCCTAAATACTGACCACTTAAAACTGTCGGACCCACCAATGGGATAGTTTTGGCTTGCCATGCATCATAGACATGAATAACTGTCCTCCCTTGGTCACCAAAAAACTCCGTTGCTTCTTTAATATGTGATAATCGCAGTACGAACGAAACCAAAAGAAGTATTATAATAAGGATAGTTGATATACTCATCTGCCGCATACGCATGAACTCATTAAAGCACTATTTGGTAATACTGACAATCTCAGCTCTTCCGCTTCTGTCGATGTTTTTGACTAAAGACATGCCACACACGCATGATGGACCGGTTCATTTAGCTCGCATTGCTTCCTATTATAAAGAGTTGTCATACGGTCAAATACCTCCTCGCTGGGCTAGCGAACTTAATTATGCCTATGGCATGCCTCTTTTTAACTTCATGTATCACCTTCCGTACCTTATCGCATCCATACCCGTATATTTTTCGTTAGGTCTTGTTCTCTCATTTAAACTCTCACTTTTTTTGAGTTTTCTCCTCTCAGGAATTGGCATGTTTCTTTTTGCAAAGAAGCTATTTAACGATACCGCACGCGCCTATCTTGTGACACTGCTGTATCAATTCGCACCATTTCATCTTGTAGAATTTGTCGTCCGTGGAAGTATCGGTGAAGCATATACATACTCATTTTTACCATTTGTACTTCATGGTATTCTCCTTCTTGGTGAGCGCTCGAGTATAAAGCGCAGTATGTATGTAGGTATCAGCACGGCGCTTTTGATTCTGTCTCACAATGCGATAAGCTTGGTGAGTTTCACAGTTGCAGTACTTTTTTCATTGTGGCTAACTCCCAAAAAATCCCGCTTCATCGTATTTCTATCACTATTTTTCGCAGTGATGATCACCGCATTTTATTGGATGCCGGCAGTATTTGAACGCAAGTATACGTACGGCGATCTTTTTATGAAAGATATGTACAAGTCTCACTTTGCGCCTCTGTTAAACTTTTTTACTCCCAATTTCACAAATGACAGCGCTCGACAAACAGGCGGCATCACTGTGTATCTAGGACTCATACAGAGCATGGTAGTTTTACTCGGTACATATCTTCTCATCTTTAAAAAAATAAAGAATCGCATGGCATTTTCTCTCACGCTTTTTAGCCTTCTGGTTATCATGGGAAGTATGTTTTTCATGCAACCAGCATCAGCCTTTCTATGGGCTCGCATTTCCGTACTGCGCATGTTTCAGTTTCCATGGCGACTCCTGTCTGTGGTAGGACTCGGCACGGCACTTCTTGGCGGGCTTATCGTATTCCGTGACAAAAAAATACACATAAAAATAATCGCAATACTCTCTCTTGTCACGGTAAGTACGACACTTGTATTTTGGAAACCTCCATTAGGATATGACAAAATCACAGAATCTGATTATTGGAATTACCCCCTCAACACCACATACTTTGGTGAAACTGATTTGATTTGGTCAGACGGACCAGCTTCATCGTATCCTACTGCACCCTTTGAACTCATTGATGGAAAAGGCAGTATTACAAATATATATAAAAAAAGCATTCATCATTCATTTACCATAAACGCAGAAACGCTCGTGCAAATTCTTGATCATACACAGTATTTCCCTGGGTGGCGGGTCTTTGTTGATGACGTAAAAACGCCTATTGAGTTTCAGGACCAAAACCACAGAGGACGAATAACATTTACTGTCCCAAAAGGCATACATACGGTACGCGTTGAATTTGGCAGCTCACCGATTCGCACAATCGGCAATGTGTTAAGCATTCTCTCTGGCATCATTGGATTACTGCTTTACGTTTTCTTTAAAAAAAGACATACGAAAAAAGGATCATGAAAAAAAACGACATTCTCATCGGACTCTCCATAAGCATCCTTCTTGTAAGTATTCTCTTTTTCAAATCCATTACTCGCGGCTATATTCCATTCCCAGCTGACGCACTCCTTTCCGACTTCAAACCGTGGCAAGTGACCGCATACGATGGATATGGTGCTGGGGGTATCCCTAACAAAGCACAATATCCTGATGTCATTCGACAGCTCTACCCATGGCGCATGGAAGCGATACGTCAATGGAAAGAAGGAAGTATACCACTGTGGAATCCGTATAGTTTTTCAGGCACGCCGCTTCTTGCGAATTTTCAATCAGCCAGCCTCTATCCTTTCAACAGTCTATTTTTCATCTTCAGTGAAGAAACTGCATGGACACTCCTTGTAGGATTACAACCATTCCTTGCAATATTTTTTACCTATCTATACTTGCGAAGCATCAAGGCGAGTGTCTTGGCGTCTGTATTTGGCGCGGTGTCCTATGGCATAAGCGGGTTCATGACTGTATGGCTTGAGTACAATACCGTCGGACATATTATGGCGTGGTTTCCACTTGGTCTGTATGCAATTGAGCATTTTAGTCCTACGTGGCTCACCATTTCCATCACACTTTCTTTACTATCTGGTCATCCACAAATTGCAATCTACGCGATTATATTTATGACAGTGTATGCCTCGTTTCGAACAAAACCAAGAGATAAAATGTACGCGTTTTTCAGTATTCTTTTAGGATTTGGTATATCAGCAATCCAGCTTTTACCAGGCATAGAACTTATCACCCACTCAGCACGCGCAAACCACACCTATGAACAAATGATGAAATCAATACTCATACAACCATGGCAAATTCTGATGACATTTTTCCCTAATCTATTCGGCAATCCTGTATCGCGTACATATTGGCCGACAGATACCTACGTAGGAAAGGTAACATCTATAGGACTTGTTCCATTATTTTTTCTTTTGTCAGCAGTGCGACTGTATAAAGTCACACTCGTTCGCTTCTATATACTTTCACTTGTAATACTTGGAATATGTATAACAGCAAACCCCATTACCGCTATACTCTATGCATTCTCTATACCTGTCATATCATCAAGCAGTCCTACATTGATGATATTTTTATTTTCATTTAGTCTTTCGGTACTTGCAGCGCTTGGTATAGATGGATGGCAACAAGAGACACATAGTGTAAAAAAGCTTATCATTCGAGCAATCGAAGTATGTGTAGCAATATGTATCATCGCAAGCGCCTTTATATTTCTTCCGTCCCTTAAAACTCATGCGATAGTCGCTCTGCGTGCGCTTTTTTATGGCGGTGCTATCGCAGGAATAACTTTATGTATGTTTTATATAGCTATGCGATATAAAAAATGGATGATTTCTGCATTATGGATACTTTTTATCATACATTTTTTTGATCTGTCATATGCATTTTTCAAATTTAATCCGTTTGTTCCAGTGTCCTATATGTATCCTTCCCACGCCCTAAGCGTGTATCTTAAAAATCAAAAAATGCCACAACGATTTTGGGGGTATGGCACGGCAGCGATTGATGCAAATATTTCGACACTATGGAGTGTCTTTTCACCAAATGGCTATGATCCGTTGTATCCTAAATGGTACGGCGAATTCATTGGTGCCTCAAAAGATGGCAAACTTGTGCGTACATTTGAAAACAATAATAGATCTGACGCAACTATCTCACCTGGGTTTGGAGAAACCGACTTTATAGAAAACGAATATCGAAAACAAATACTTCGATCACTCGGTGTCTCAACGATTATTGATCGACAGGAAAACGGCACGAGTGAAAAAACATTTCCCCCAAAAAATTATTCACTCACCACAGTTTCTGACTGGCGTATTTTCACAGATCGTGATGCACCCTCTATGGTACGCATCGCTACTGACGCAAAGCTTGCCAAAACAAAAGAAGATTTCGAACGTATTTTCTTTGCATCGTCATTTCATGTAAAAGACGATGTGATCGTGCATGATGATACCATTCCAACGCTAACAGGCAACGGTGAGGCAGAAATTATCCAATACAAACCAAACTACATAGAGACAAAAACTCACACGACAAACGGGACGACGATGCTTGTCGTTTCAAGCACATATTACAATGGATGGAACGCATCTATCGATGGACTTGCCACATCACTGTATCGGGTCAACTGGACCATGATAGGCATCGTAGTACCACAAGGAGATCATACAGTTACCCTTTCCTATAACCCTCGCTCATTTACCATAGGCATATGGATATCAATCTTGTCTTTGGGAATATTTATTGGTATGGTCGTTATTGCATACAAAAGGAGACGACCATGACTTTTAAGGATAAACTATTCCTTGTTTTAATACTTCTTCTTGCTGCTTTTTTGCGTCTGTATCATATCTCTTCTATACCGCCAGGGATAAACAGAGATGAAGGGAGCATCGGATATACTGCGTACTCGCTTTTGAAAACAGGCAAAGATGAATATGGCAGAGTATTACCACTCTCATTTGAAAGCTTTGGCGACTGGAAGCTTCCATTATATATATACACGACCATACCGTTTGTAAAAGTACTAGGCCTTACAGAAGCCGCAGTGAGGCTTCCGTCAGCTATAGCCGGAATACTAACCGTTGGCGCACTCTTTGTACTCGTACGGCTCTTGTTCCAAAGTACGCCGCTTGCACTACTCTCCGCATTTATCTTAAGTGTCATGCCGTGGCATATACATATATCGCGAGTAGAGAGTGAATCAAACATCGCGATACTTCTTTCTACTCTTGCCACAATTGTATTCTTTAAGGCTCTGCGATATAAACGTACATCGATTTTGACACTTGCAGGTATTCTCTTTGCACTCACCTATTACACCTATCATGGCAATCATATATTTACGACGATCTACACACTGGGTCTTATTTTCTTATATCGGAATGAGGTATTTGGTATACCGCGATGGTTTGTCAGTGCCATAGTCTCTGTAGCTCTCGTTGTCATTATTCTTGCATTTACTCTTTTTACCGCTAACAAGACAAAAATATCGGGAATAGGCATATTTGGCGATCCAACGATAATTCATTCGCAAATAGAATTACCACGGTTAGCACACGATAGCGCTTCATCGTTTTTTTCGCGACTAATGCACAACAAGACAGTCTATGCAGTGACTGCCATTGCACAAAATTATCTCAAGTCATACTCTCCGGAATTTCTCTTCATCCAAGGTGGCGGCAATCACGCCCACAATATAAAAGGATATGGAAATATGCATCCTGTTGAGAGCATTTTTCTTCTCTTGGGTCTTTGCTTTGCCTTGATCCAAATAAAAAAGAAACAATATTTACTCGTAGTTTGGTGGCTGCTTGTCGCGGGAATTGCTCCGGCAATCACCAAGGATGCCCCACACTCAAATCGCATGTTTGCCGTAGTTCCTGCACTTTCGATCTTAGTGGCGCTTGGCATACAATACGCACACACCTTCATACGAACAAAAAAAACATGGCTCCTCCCACTTATCATGTGTATACTATATGCGGGCTCACTTATCTTATATATAGATGCATACTTTATTCACTTTCCCAAAGAAGAAGCAAACTATTGGGGCATAGGCTATAAACAGCTATCTGCAGTAGTAAATAATCCCAAATATCAAAACAGAAATATCGTCATGACAATGCCTGAAGAATCACCGTATATATACATGGTTTTCTATGGTCTATACGATCCCAGTGTGTATCAAAAACAAGCTGTTCGATACCCAATATCTCGTGATGGATTTACGGACGTAAAGGGGTTTGGAAGATTTACATTTCGGCCGATAGATTGGGGGGCTGATACCTCACTACCAAACACGCTTCTTATAAGCAAAGCAAAGCAAGTCCCTTCATCACTCACTCAGCAAATAATAGATACTATATACTTACCAAATGGGCAGGAGCAATTTATCGTCGTTGATACCGCTAAGTAATATATGAGACAAAGACATACATTTTTCGCACTGCTTGCTATATTGGCAATCGGAACGTTTTTTCGTTTTTATCGTTTAACCACCGTCCCACCGTCAATCTCACACGATGAATCAGCTATAGCATATAACGCGTATTCAATTTTAAAGACTGGTAAGGATGAGTATGGCACACCGTTCCCTTTACTCTTTCGATCATTTGATGACTACAAATTACCGGGCATGGTCTACTCGAGCATTCCAGCTGTCTCAGTGTTTGGCCGCACAGCCATGGGTGCCCGATTTACCTCAGCGTTTTTTGGTGTGCTTACACTTCTTGCATTCTATTTTCTGACATATGAATTGATAATAAATCATCGTAATAAAGCACAACTTTATGCGTTAGCAACTACATTTTTCCTTGCTATATCACCATGGCACATAAACTTTTCTAGGCAATTATTTGAATCAAACGGTGCCCTCTTTTTCATCACTCTATCGACATACACACTGCTAAAATCACTAAAAAATATTCGATTTTTGCTCCTCTCATCATTGCTCTTTGGCATATCTGTTTATTTTTATTATTCTGTCAGACTGGTAATCCCATGTATTATCCTTGCGTACGTTCTTATTAATAAAAAGCAACTACTAGTAAACAAAACCATAGTAATCATATCGGTATTTCTATTTCTTGTAAGCATCTTCCCTGTTGGTACACTCATGTTTTCCAAAGACGGTCTTGAACGTGTATCTATAGTCAGTCTTTTAAACGATCCCAATTATCACAAATGGAAGGATGTATTCATAAAGCGGTACGCAAAAAATCAAAACGTAATAAACAAAATCCTCTTTAATCAAAAAACAGCACTTGGTATGACCGCTATCGATAATTACTGGAAAAATATCACACCACTTCAGATTTTTGAAAGCGGCACTGGTCCCTATGGTCTGCAGCACCCATTTGAAATACCCTTGATGTTTATCGGCCTCTTATATCTCTTGCAGTACGCAAATCCTGCAAAATGGATTCTTATAGCATGGCTATTCTCAGCTTTTTTGCCGGGAGCCCTTAGTACAAATCAACCAAATGCCCTTCGTACATTATTGGCTGCGCCAATTTTTTCGTTATTCTCTGGTCTTGGCGCTATAGAGTTTTTGGAAGCTATTGAAAAACGTAAACGATTACTCTTTGGCATAGTGCCGTTTTCACTCAGTATCATTTTTTTCATGTATACTTTTTATCAAGCGTACTTTATCGTTAATCCGATCCGAAACGCACTTGGATTTGGAGACGGATACGAACAAATGGTCCAGTATGTGACAACCAATCAGAAACAATACGACCGTGTTGTAATTTCTGGCTACTATTGGAGACCATATATTTTTATGCTCTATTGGAGTGATATAGATCCACACGAATATCAAAAACTAAACGGCTCAAGACACGGATGGGGGAAATATGTATTTACAGGTGCGCAGTGGGACAAAAACGATATTTTTCTTTTATCTCCATCTTATGATCCCAAAAAACTTGTCTTATCAACACCAGAAAAAACGCTATTTATATTAGCCAAACCAGAGTTTGATAACAACGCGTCGCGATACCGACAAATAGATACAATATCAGGCAGACATGAACCATCGGTTTTCATTGCAGCCCTCAGCAGCCAAAATTAGCTTTTTATTTTTTCTGCAAGTACGACCATGTTATCCATCATTGGTATATAAACAGGCAAGCGAGCAAAAATCGTATTACCAACCAAACGATAGAGATATGAAGCAACTTTACTCTCGCCTGTCGTGCGACCCAGATGCAACACATACCCAAGACTCAACCATTTCCCGATCCTATACCATTGTACTGGCTTTAAACCAGCTCTCCTTAGAGCCTCGGTCAAAGTAATACGATCAAAAAAGAATAAGTGCTGAGGAGGGATAAAAAACGTCCACCGACGACCGAATATTCTGGCTGCAAAACTTTTCATATCTCCTGTGGCGATAATCATTACCCCATCGTCTGAAAGATAATTCGTAAGCTTTACGATATCGCCAATAGGATCGGATAAATGTTCAAATACATCAAACAAACTGATCACATCAAATGATTTTGCTTTGTATGAAACCTCAGTAATCAACCCTTGTTTAATTCGTTTGTCTCCAACAAGCTTTTTTGCCTCTAAAACGGCGTGTTCTGATGCATCGAATCCATACGCATCATAGCCATACTGCAACGCAAGCTCTACCGCATATCCATATGCGCATCCTACATCAAGAAATGTTCCACTTGGTTTACGATTTCTAATACATCGCAAAAATTTTTCTAAATTCTTTGTAATGTACGTCTTATCGCGACCATAATCTGCATACGCACTGCGAGTCGCGTCACCAGTGAAATACCCTCGAGAATAGTGCTTTTCTACGAACGTTTCATATTTTTGTTTAAGATCCGTTCGTATAAGACCACAGGAGACGCACTCATAAAGGTCGAACCCATTCTTATGAAGATACATTCGCGTTGGAGAGGTACAAAGGTAGCATTTCATACACGTACAGATAGCTCACCATCAGTACGCTTCCATAATGTAGCCACACGGTAGCGGCAAGCATATATCGCAGGCAACCGTACAAATGCCCGTATAAATCCTAACACCATCATAAAATCGCCTCTTAAAACAGCTTGCAGTAATCGTATAGGGGTCCATACGGCATGTGCGAGCAATACACGAGAGTCCGATGCATTCTTCCAAATGAATTCAAATTGATTTCTATAGACAATTTGTTTGACTGCATTTGGAGAGAAACTTGTCTTTATCTTACCTTGATGATGGAAGTGCCCCACGATACTCTTTGGTTCAAACAATGTTTGATACCCAGCCTTACGTGCCGTATATGACAAATCTATATCCTCCCAATAAAATGGATTAAACAGTGGATCCATGCCGCCAAGTTCGTTCCAAATACTCTTTCTATATGCGCCACTACCACCAGATACCCATGCAGTAGCCCCAGAGATAATCGCACCTTTACTGTGTATGAAATACCCCTTTTCCCATCGAGACAAACCTCTTCCTCTCTCTACCATGCCATTTTTCTCATGACTTTGTTCTAGACACCCTACAGCGAAAACTGTTTCATCATCAAAGTGTGGTAAAAGAGCATCAAGAAAGTCTTCTTTTGGTCGCACATCAGTATTTAGCAAAACAACGATTTCACCAGTCGCTTTTTTCACACCGCTGTTTATATTACTAGAAAACCCTTGCTGTTTTTTATTAGAAACTATTGTGATTTGCGGAAAATTCATTTTTATCATCGCAATTGACTCGTCCGTCGAAGCGTCATCAGCTACAATAATTTGTGCACCTTTTGAAGCAGCGATGACTGCTGGTAAATTTTTCGCCAACAAAACTTCACCGTTCCAGTTTGGCAACACAATACTCACGCTATATTTCCCCACTTTTTTCATAAATATCATCTTACAACGGTCTGTATGATAATTCCACAGTATGCTTTCCTTCTGGCACCTCTATTCCTTGAAAAATACTATTCACTTTAAAAATCGGTGCTTTGGTTCCATCAATCGTTGTTGTCCAGCCACGATCATATCTATTAAGAATAACGAGGACTCGTGAAGAAATAGTTGATGTGATAATAGTCAATTTGTTATCTGAGTAATATTCTATTGATGAAAATTCATTCGCTAAAGCATTTTTTATATATACCCGATCAAGACTTTTTGTATACTGATAGACCTTTGTCTCACCCTCCTCAAATACTTTCACAAAATTTGGATTATCTATCAAAGAGAGAGAAAGTACATAGCGAACATTTAAATACGGTAATGCCGGATTATCCAAATCATGAAGAGTAAATATTCGCTGTAACGCAATAGAACTCTTTTGATCACCATAAAGAAATGAAGCATAATCGATAGGATATAAAGGGTCATATCCTTCTATCGTTTCTATACCATAATATCCACTCACATTGGGGGGCAATATTCTATCATCCATACTCATGACACGAAAGGGTTTCGGCTGCGCCTGCAAAAATGAAATAACTTTAGTTTGAGGAAAGAAATATTCTTTGGGGGTGAAAGGCGTGAATTTCCACCCAAATCGAAAAAGATCGACGAGTGAGAAAAGAACAATGCACGCTACAACAATCGTTGTAACACTTTTTTTATATATCTTCTGTATGAGAAATAGTGCGCCCAATACACATAAGAGTGTTAGTGGTATAAACAGATTACGTGTGGCAACTGCAAGATTGGTAATCGTTTCCGCATTACTACTCGTACGACTTACATACGTTACTATCAAACATAGTAGTAAAAATAAGAACGCGATAATACCGTAGGACACATACAAACGCTTAGTTTTATGCGTTATAAACGCTTCTAAACCAAAAGCCGTTAAAATAGCCAGTGATAAATCAACGAGTACGATAAGCCTTGTCGGTTGGAGTGATGAGAATATTGGAATCTGCAGACTATACAACGCGTGCGTCAACGGACTATCTATCATCAATAATAAAGAAATAATACCCACCCAACTCCAAAACATACTAACACCAGCGATAAATAAAGAAGACAGAGCAAAAATTAAAGGTATTATCCCTATATATCCTATAAATTCTCCATAATTCCACACGCCATAATAATTAAGTGTCGCTGGATTACCAAAAAAGTCAGGCACGACAAACTGTATGAGATGGGAAGCGGGCATCAACCATCCAGAAATCGTTGAAAGCTGTGTGGCGTTTGATCGGGCGGTTGAAAGATAAAATTGTATAAATGGCTTCCACACTGGATACGACCCAATAAGCAATATCGTCGTCGAAAACAATATGAACAAAAACACTTCTTTTTTCCTTACTCGTCTCATGCGATATATAGCGTAAAAAAATGAAATACCTAATCCGTAAAGAGCAATTTGTACGTGCCCTGATACAACCATGAAAACCAAAACCAGCCCGATGCCGATTGACCATAGTACGTGAGGCACCACCCTATCTATTGCATACAATATAAGAGGAATACAGAGAGCTACCCATCCAATCGTCCCCCACGTAAGCCACGCAATAGAAAATCCACAAAAAGCCCATACCATAGCACCTACATACGCGCTTGTCGTCGATAATGAAAGATTTTTTAAATAAAGATATAAAAATAGAGCACCAAATAAAGGCTGAAGCACAATCACCAAAGTCCACGCATTCGGAAAATCTAAAAAGCCAAAAAGTACATTTATCGGCTGATATATACCAGCTTGTATATTGGCAGCCATTGGGACCCCAAGAAAGTTGTACGGATTCCATGCTGGTATCTCTCGTATCTTCCATTGATCAATAGCAATTTTACGCCAAGGAATCTGTTGGCGAACTGGGTCAGTGATAAGAAAGTTCTTGAAAGGCACTCCTCGGGGATTGGTTGCGGCATATAAATCTCGCCATGGATGATACAACCCGACAAGGCTGTCTGTAGGTACTGGAAGCAATCCGTATAGTATAGTTTTATAAAAAAACACGCCTATCGAAAAAACAATAAAAAAATATGGCAATAGGAATAATACGCGTTTCATGATTATTACGAATAGGTGTGCAAAAGTTTGTCAAAAGCGTTTGTAAACATACTGGTTGAATATTTCTCACCTATAGCTTTGGCGTTCTTGCCTAATCGTGTCATGAGACCTTTATCCTCTATTACCCTAAGCGTTTTATCGACACACTCCTCTAGGGTAACAAAAAGAAATCCATTTTTGTTTTCCTGTACTATCTCTATTTGACCACCACCGCGATACACGACAGGCACTACTGCGGCACTCATAGCTTCTACAGTAGATATGCCAAAATGCTCCATAAACCTCGGCTCTGTTTCCCCGAAACCAGCTGCGTGCCAATATATCGATGCACGCTGATACAATCGCATAATTTCTTCATGCGATATATTCGGTAAGATATCGATCGCATGCCCCTTAGAAAGGTTTGTAAGCGTGTTAAAATACGAAAGATCAGACTCGAGTAATCCTCCAGCTAAAACTAAACGCCATCCTTTTTGTTTTGATTCCAGTTGGATAAATGCTCGAATCATGTCTTCTTGTTTTTTGGCTGTATGGTATGCAGTAAATCTACCGATAGATAAAATTATTTTTTCTTTTGCAAGCTTTGATGTTGGGATCATATCCGTGGGTGGATAAATAACGATCGATGTATCAGAAAGTTTGCGATCCAAATTATCTTTCGTAAATAAAGAATTGCACACGATAGTATCCATACGCGATAAATGAAACGATGTTGTTTTTATGACACCAAAGGGAACTTGAAAATGTAAAATATTATGTTTTGCAAAGGACAACGGCACGCTGCCATCACTCAAAAAAAATATTACATCGTACCCCAAACTGACTCGCACCTTTATAAACGCATTTTTTCCGGAAAAAATATTTGGAGTGACATGAACTCTTGAGAGATCTAACCCAAACCTATCCTGACTTTTCTGCACTATTGAGGGATCGTCCCAAAAAAGAAACACATCATGATCTTTTGACCAGTGACTGGCAAGGGTAAGCGTGTAGCGTTCACCACCACCGAAACCATCAAAATATGGATTATAAAAGCCTATTTTCATACTTTCTTATATAGAAAGACCCTAAAATTATACCAACGAGACTAAGAAACGCGAAACCATATCCCCACTTCAAACTATCGGGCGCATAGTAAAACTCAACTATGTGTTCACCGTGGGAAAGTGCCACAGCACGGAATGTGTAGTTTGCCCTGTATATAGGCGTACTCAGACCGTCTATAGACGCCTTCCAACCCGTATCATAGCTATCAGACAAGAACAATAGCTTTGGCACATCACTCTTTGTGTTTATAACAATTCGCTCGGGCATATATGAGATGATGATCGCTTCTCCATTTCCTTCCAATGGCTCTATGATGGGCTTACTCTCTAAAACGACCGTAGTACGTCTGTCCGTATCTTTTGAAAACATCGTGTCTAATATCTCCGGCTTTTCAGTGGCTATTTTGTACTTTGACGCGAGAAACGCTCTAGGATATGCCTTGGCATTTTCAAATATCTCATATGTTTCATCCTTCCATATAGATTGATATTGTGGATATTCCCAAAAAGGATACGCCCACGAGAATCGTCCATCACTAAATTTATGCAGATAGTATGAAACACCCAATAGCTCTAACGCATCCTGTGTATGAGGGCCGTGTTTATCTAATATGGCGACTGACCGCGACGGTATATTGAGCTGACCATTTGATAAATATGATATAAACTCACCATAGCGTCTTTTATGCATCGCATCATATCCTTCTAAAGAAGATATGTTATACATACCCCCAAGCTCATTTCCATAATTTCCTACCACTCGAAGCGGAGCGTTTACACCAAGCTCATCAAGTTTTTTGGTTACGGGCATTTGGGGATATAAAAACTCTTTTGGTTCAAAGGGCATCCATTTAGACGCAAACCGCAAAAGATCAACCATACTGATACCTATAAGCACACACAATATAAGCCGTCGCTTACTCTTGTGAATATATGCACCTACTACAGTCATACTGATAAGTGTGATAAGAAAAACACTCGGCAATACCGTATTACGCATTGCGATACTAAGTTTATCTGGGGAAAGTGGACGAAAAATTAATAGGACACCCCATACGATTACCAAAAACATCACTCCAAAGATAGCAAAAAACCATACATCTTTTTTCTTAGCTTTACCCCATATAACGGCCAGTGCGTCGACTCCAAAAGCGGCAAGCACCGATAAAGAAAAGCTCGTCAAAATGATTATGCGTGACGCAGCGCTCGTTGAGAGCACGGGTATATGAGCCGCATACATAAGATCAGTAAGTATTGTTGGCGTCGCCAGTAACAACGATGTGCCTGCAAGAAGACCAAAAAAGCTCTTGTTTTTTTCTTTTGCTTTTATCGCAAATAGTCCTAAAAATAATGGAATAACCCCTATAAACCCTGCCCACTCAGCATAGTGACCAAACCAATCGTTTCGTGTGACAGGATTGCCATAAAAATCAGGAGCAAAGAGCGTTATTACATACATCCATGGAATAATTTCGCCCTTGATAAAACTTGAGCTACGAACTGTTTCCTTAAACGCATCGTATGTGATAAACAGTTGATTGCTAGTAGCAAGTACACCAAGAATGATGAATAAAACTATATATAGAATCTGCTTATATTTTTGTTTCGCGCACCCGCTGTAAAGAGCATAGATAGTGGTAGCTATCAAAACATAAAGACTCGTTTGAAAGTGTCCTGAAACAAGAGAGAACCACACCGCCAAAGATACTAATGGATACGCCCACCATTTTTTATCGTTAAGCGCCATGTTTACCGCATAAAAACAGAGCGGCAATACCAGTGCTGCAAAACCGAGTGTCCCATATGCCATCCATGTCACGAGAAACCCGCAAAACATAAACGACACTGATCCGATGATGCAAGCCTCTTTGGAAAGAGTTTCACTCTTCAAAAAAAGGTACATAAAAAACCCTGCCAAAAGTGGCTGCAACAAGATAGAAATACTCCATGCAGTAGGAGAAGAAAAAATAAAATATAATATATTAATGGGTGAAAACACAGCCGTTTGATAATTCGCCGCATGCACAGTCCCTGAAAAACTCAATGGATTCCACAATGGGATTTGACCACGTTTAAAGCTTTCTATCGTTATGTGCTTCCATGGATATATTTGTGTAATGACATCAGGCATGGATCCGCTCTTGACCGGCATAGCATAAGTAGTACTCCACGGGGCAAAGTTCGTCACGAGATACTTCGTGGGAAACGGCAATAAACCTTTTATAATAAAGGGCGATGAAAAAATGATCCACGCGACAAGGATACAAAATAATCCCCAATATCTATAAAACATTTTTTTCATTTTTTCCTCTGTTGTAATTCATACAACTTTGCATATGTTACAAACATACTAAATGATTGATACATACCTTCTACAAAACCAACGACACCCACCCTCCACCCTCCACGTTTAAAATATGAATCACAAAATCCAGTCATCATAACGCGTATAATTCTCCACCATACGACAGGTGGATGACCCGACTCAAATCGAAGTCTTGCCTCAGTAGCGGACCATATATTCGTTTTTTCTACCATATGAGATAAAGATCGATGCGTATCGTGCCTCAACACGCCTACAAGATGTCCGACACGCCCTTTTATAATTGGCGTCTCGTGAACGTCACCCTGCCAGTTGACCAGCGCCGATTTCCTGATAAGTCTGACCATATGCTCTATATCTGGAAATTGAACTCCTAAATATCTATTAACACGGTCAATACTATATGCCCCATAGCTACCATCGTCACTATCCAATGTCATATGTATATTTTCTCTAAGCTCTTGTGATACTTGCTCATCCGCATCAATATAGAGAAGCCACTCGGTCTTAGCCTCACCTACTGCGCTATTTCGCAAATGAGCAAAAGAAACACTTGTCTCTGACAACACACGAGCATGAAATTTCGTGGCTTTCGCCTTTGTAGTATCAGTCGAACCGTTGTCGATGACTATTATGTCATCACAAAAAGAAAGCGATCGAAGACATTCTTCAATTCGATCTTCTTCATTTTTAGCCAAAATTATTGCGCTAATTCGCGGTATTTTTTGGATCATATTGCTTACCCCACTTACCAATACATGCATCTATCACAGCCTGGCGTTTAATCTTACCTCCTGTATATAAAAATCCGAGCGCCTCCCTTATAAGCGCGATCTTCGTTCTCAAGGGCGCATACCGCAACCCAACCAATAATCTATTCCGCGTCATGTAGTATTCATGAAGCGTGTTTCCCGCTCCTCCGGATGAACCTGCGTTTACATGCCAAACTCTCGATGTTGGTATATACAGCAAGCGGAATCCCGCTCGCTGAATTCGTATACAATAATCCAAATCCTCAAGATATAAATAATACTTTTCATCGAGCATTCCCACACGCTCGATAACATCACGAGAAATCATAAACGAACATCCTGTCACAAAGTGAGTTTCTTTTGGCGTATCATATTGTCCGTAATCGACCTCATCTACCCCATTGTGGGATGCATACATATTTGCCCAATCGACAAGTCCCCCTGCATACCAAAGCACCTTTCCTTGCTGATCTTTTGTGTACCGCTCTCTATGATATTCATGACCTTTTTGAAAATAAATTTTTGAGCCAGCTACCCCAACGGAAGCATCATCAAACATCGTTACCAATGAAAGTGCATCCACATCTACGATCGTATCGTTATTTAACAACCATACGAGGTCAGCCTTATGAGACAAAGCGTCTTTCATACCTACATTATTGCCCCCTGTAAATCCAAGATTATTTTGTAGAGAGATGATGCGCACCCATGGATGTGCCTTTTGTATTAAAGCGACGGAATTATTGGTAGATCCATTGTCAACGACAATCGTATCAAGTACTATCTGAGATTTTTTCATAGCCTTAATAGAGGCTAAACATGCAATAGTGTCGTTTTTGCCATTCCAATTTACTATAACGATAGAAACATGTTTCATAATGGCATAAAGCGACCTACGCGGCGTGTTAGTTTATACCACATACGGAGGAATGGATTTTTCGTCTCTGCCATTTTTGCTGAAAGCAACCAATAGCTGATGTCTTTATATCTTCTGGTAAGCTCTTTGGAAACTGCGACAAGCGAAGTATCTTTCTCCATAAACCCTTCTTTTTCCCAAAGCTTGGCAAATACTAAAAACATATAAAATGCCTGAAACACAGACAATATAAGACCATGCAATCCATCTTTGTATCCCTTTTGGAAAAAATAAAGCTTCACAAAATCTGAAAGTGGGAATCGTAATGCATCGTACCATGCCACAACATACCCTGATTTTTCAAGCCTACTCACCTCGCTTGGTATATAAATATGTTCCATCTTATAGAGAAACTGATCGATCGAGTTGTAGTTATAGTGGGTAAATGGCGACTCAAGTACCTCCGTCTTACCCTCGACCTGTACATATTCGTGAACATGATGTTCTAAAAATCTTCCTTTTCCTTTTCGAAATAACCGAAGTTGTACATCTGGCCACCATACCCCATGACGTATCCATTTTCCAAAGATGATGTTTTTACGAGGAATCCAATATCCGTCAACAAGTGCAGTATCGGCCGTAAGAATTTTTTTAATTTCGCGTATGAGTTCTTCTGTCAATTCTTCATCATCATCCAAATTTAATATCCAATCTGTTTTTACTTTAGAAAACCCATAATTTTTATTAACATTTAACATCAAAGAATTTGGACGCTCAATAAGTGTTGCCTTATAGCTTTTTGCGACAGTAATGGTTTCACTATCAAAACCGCTCGATACGACAATTATTTCTGGATGCAATGGGAGGACCGATTGCAAACAACGATCTAAATGTATCGATCTTTTATACGTTGATACCACGACAGTACATTTTGTCATACTAGCCTTTCAAAGATTTCACAAACGAACGAATATGCTCTCGATCAATAAGCCATACACACCCTGCATAAAGTATAACACCCATAAGTCCTACGCCGGTAAGGTTGACATACGTATTTGGCACAAACCGTAACACGACGCCATACCATGCTGCCTGAAAAAGAGCGGCCACTACGGCAGAATATGTATTTGGCAAAAATTGAAAGGCGACAATCTTTTGCATCTCTCGTACGACAATACCGATGGTAAATGTAATAAGAAAAATCGATAACGCCACGCCTTGATACCCGAAGAAATAAATGAAGAGAACTGTAAGCACCCATGTAAGCGTTGTCCACATCACCATCAATAACAAAGTGGTCTTGATCTTTCCTATCGCATTTAATGCGTTGGTAAGAGGTGTTGTAAGACCAGCGATAGCTGCCGCACCGACAAAAAGATAAAACGACAATAAAGCAGGCTCCCATTTGTTATATTTCGGGATCAAAAATACAAGTGGCCGCACAAAAAATAATAATGCGACAGAGATAGGAAAAATGGTCAAAGACAAACCATATATCGTTTTTTCAAGAGCCTTTCCTAAAAGTTTTTTATCATGCTGTATACGTGAAAAAGCTGGAAATGTCACGCGCACGACGCTGTCCATAATAAGTCGCAGAGGTACTTCTGCCCATTTTTTTGCCCACCCCAAATATCCAACCTGCGAAAACGGTAACACTTTACCAAGAAAAACAATCAACAAATCATCTTTTACCAATGCGAGAAAAGAATTGAGTTGAAATGGTACACCGAAACGTAAAAGTCTTCGTGCAACCACTGTTGATATACCAAGACTTGGAACCCACGGCTCTACGATATATACCGTGATAACACCTAAAATCCCACGGGCTAACACAGCGTACGAAAAGCTTGTAATTCCCATGCCCTTCCAAGCCAAATAGACCGCTACAACATAAAATCCAATCGTCTCTACTATCGTAGGAATCACTAAACGATTAAACGATAATGATCTCTCCATAAGTATGGAAGGAATAGTCTTTAATGACGAGAGAAAAAATGAAATAACAAGCGCACGAAATAACCATACCCCTGACTCGTCCAGTGCATAAAAATTCGCCACTTGTTGAGAAAAAACAAGGGCTACAATCACAACAGCTCCCACTAAGAGCTGTTGAATGGTAAAGGTCGTTTGTATATCTTCTTTTGTCAGTTCTTCTTTTTTCTGCACCAATGCAGCCGCAAGTCCAATGTCTGAGAAATACCCCAAAAACGAAATCACTGCAGAAACAACATAATACACGCCAAAAATAGAAGGTGTTAAAAGAAGTGTTAAGAAAAATGTTGCAATAAATCCAATAATCTGCAGAGTAAAGGTACGAGCCGTGAGTGCGACCACGCCTTTGACCGATCGGGACTTGATGGTAGAAATAGTAGGCTCTGTCATACTTCAAGATGCTCCCATGGTCGTGTGATAAATATGCGATACAGTCCCTTTATATCCCCAAACGCAGTTTTTAATACACGCACAGTGGACCCTGGATTATCAACCCAACGCACTGGTTCTTCAAAAATTCGTATGCCACTTTTTTCTGCAATCACCAGAAGCTCTGTATCAAAAAACCACTCATCATCTTTGACGTGTGGAAGAATTGCTTTCGCAACTCTTGACGACATAGCCTTAAATCCGCACTGTGCATCTGAAAAATTAACAAAAAAGAATACCTTAATAAGAACGATATACAATTTTGATGTAATAGTTCGCAAAACTGATCTCCCATACACAAGTGACCCTTTTGCGTTACGTGTACCAATCGCGATATCATACCCACGCGATAGCGCATGTACGAGCGATGGGAGATGACGCAAATCACTTGATAAATCAATATCCATGTAACTGACAAACTCAGCAGTGCTCGTGAGCCAAGCTTTTTTCACTACTCTCCCGCGACCTTTTTCCTTGAAATGCACAGCTTGTACTATCGAATATTTTTCCGATAGCTCTTTGGCTATCTGAAAAGTCATGTCTATTGATGCGTTATCAGCGATGACGATACGCACAAGATACTCTTTCATATACTGTGTTACAAACGAAACAAGGGTTTGCACACTTGAAGAGAGCTCTTTTTCTTCGTTATATACAGGTAAGACAATATCAAGCGTTGTTTTTTTCATATCGTATAAAGAGTAACGCTGCACACACTACCGTAAGAATACTTATTACATTACCGACTCGTTGAACTGGTGTGTCCGATAAACGCAATTCTATCATGCTAGAACCTCGCAAAACATGAATAATCGGAAAACCATTCACCACCCTAGGAGTGATTTCATTTCCATTGACAAAATAATGCCAACCGACAAACCATGTCTTGGCCACTGTTATATTTTGATCAACAGAGGACTGAATCATTGCTTTAAGATAATTCGACCGATCTGTGAGTATATCTTTGGTAACTGAATTCTCCGCCTGAAACACAACGCTTTTCACCTCAGAGAGACTCTGTGGTCGAATTATATCTCTAGGTAAATATTCATCCGATATTTTTGATACTCGAAAATGCAACTCTTCTTTGGATGTGTACGCCTCAAGAGGTCTTGCCACAAACCGCTGTGGGCTAAACTCATCGCTACTTACGACAAGCACCAAAACTATAATCAAAACAGCCAGTATTCTTCGAACAAACGACCCACTGTTTGAGAATGCATATCCACATACAACAGCAATCCCAAATGTAGCGATGCTTAAAAATCTCCACGGATATTGGATATATGAAAAATTCACAATACGATCCCATATCAGAGACGATGGTGCCGACATAAAAAATAACGCCACCCACGTGAGGACAATCCCTACCAACATGGCAACAGATTTCTGTGAAGGTCGAAATCGATGAGCCCAAAATATAAAAATCCCATAGAAAAACAATGCGAGCTGCATCGTACCAATTTTAAAAGACATACCATCCACACATCCAAGAGTAGAACCCCCAAAACCCCACGGCGAATACAAAAACTGAGATGCGCAAACAAAATGATCTTTGAAATTAGCAGAACCACTAATCTGACTTGAAACACTTGTATACCCCATCTCAAAGACAGCAGGAAGCCAAAAGAATGCACTAAGCAGTAATCCTACCAAAACTTGGCAGACGTAAGAGAAAAGCGCTGGTATATATTTCTTCTTCCCAAAAAATGAAACTAGCGTATAGAGTATTATCCATACGCTATAGAGAACGACAGAAACGTATCCTATTATCGTATGGGACAAGATCGTTAGAGCTATGCCAAGACTTCCTATTGCGATTGATCGATGGTGTATCTTTCCTAAAAGTGGGGTGAGGAGTCCATAAAAAATTAAAGGCAAAAATGCCGTAGCATATAACTCTCCCACTGCCCCGCGCACATATAATTGCACAGCATGATACGGCGCGTACATAAAAAGTATTGATGAAAGGGAAGCTGCCAAAACGCCGAAAAATGGCGTAAGGACAACAAATGCTAACGCAGGCGCCAAAATCATTCCTATGCCCATCATTATTTTTGTAGCATACAGAGCAGGAAATCCTATATTCACCAATATGCCCCCGATATAATATGGAAGCGGACCGTAATAATTAAACAACGGATAGCCATACCCGTATCCTAAATCACCCACCCAACGAACAGGAAACTGACCATCTAAGAGAGATCTACTCATACCTATCACACGCCCGACTTGTGTATCATCATGTATAGGAAAATATGCGGACCCAAAAAGTGGTACAACGGCAAATACCGATAAGAATATGACAGCGATAAAAATAATAAATTTTTTCATGATCGACGACTAATCGTATATATCCATACAAGATACATGACACCAAATGCAAAAGAAATGATATCCGTAATTAACCGAAATCCAGTTTCACGAAATGATGCTTCTAGCTTACGGCTTCCCGCAGAAACATTCACGCGCATTACTCCATGAGTATTTGTATAGTCAATCGGCGTAAGCTTTCCATCTATAGTCACTCCCCATCCTGGATAATAAATAGTATTTATTTGAACGATGCTGTCTGACCGTGCCTCAACAATGCCATCAATATACTGCGGTGTTTCTTTGCCCGAAAAATATGTTGCATCACCTGAGTGTACTTCTACTTTTTTACTCGCGCGAGTGGTTTGGATAACTTGCACCCATCTGGGCATATATTCATTTTTCACAGTCGTCGTACCCTCATTTGTGCTGTAATACCCCTCAATGCGATCGCTATATCGAATCTTTGTTTGTTGAAAAAGTGTATACCCTCCTAATGCAATGAGCATAATGATAAAAATATATATTCTGCTCTTCTTTTGCACCAGAGACATAGCGGCTGATATGCCAACAGCTCCGATCATCGTGCTTACGGATAAAAATCTATAGGGAAACTGGATAAATGACGATAAGGAAGGCACGCTGCTCCATAAAACAGCACTGATTGGGAGAGAAAGGATAGATGCCAGAAGTACAATGATCGCGCAAGCGCGTTCAAATGCTGTAAATTTTGCACGTCGTATGAATAAAATATAGAGTGCGGCAAGTACCCCAACGCCTAAAAGCCACCAATTTTTGACCGTTATAAAATATGTAAACGTATCGGCTACACTCACTCGATCAAAGATAACAAATCGTCTTTCAAAAAGAGCAGGAAGCCAAAAAAATGTCGCCATACCGACACCGATAATCATGCCCTTTATAAATACCCATGGTTTAGGCTGCAATCCGACAAGAAGCCAAAGCGGAGCCACAAACAATAACGCCAGTGAATTATGACCCAAAATAAGAACAGCCGTGGCTATCGGAACGATCCAATACACATGTGCCATAATCCCATACAAGAGCATGCTCGCCGGCAAAAATGCAAAAATTTCTCCGACAGATCCGCGGGTAAATACATCAAATGTTACGTACGGACTAAGCACAAAAGATGCCGCCCCGCCAAGAGATGAAAGCGTTTCATATTTTTTCCGCAGAGCCAAATACAAAAAACTACCAGAGCCGATAATAGAAATTGCAAAAATTATTTTTATCACATCAACAAAAGAAAATCCCAAAAATCGAAAAAAAGAACCTACATAAAGAAATCCGGGATACAAAAAATTGGAAACGGGATACCCGTAATTATGGTATAAGCGACCCAAAAATCTCACAGGGAATTGACCATCTGCCAAACTTTGATAAAACGCAGACAATCGGATGACCATCCAATCACCATCATCTGTGATAAAAAATCCATGCCTAAAAAGTGGCCACAAAAGTACTATAGAGACTGCGATCACTCCCGCAAATCCAATCAGGAAACCATACGTTTTTCGCTTCTTCATAATATATGTGATGGAGGGAGCTCTATCGTATACAATCGCATATACTTTCCTTCACGTTTGCCTTTTTCATACTGCCCCAAAAGCGTCACGTACCAATCTTTTGGAGGTGTTTGTTTCTCATTGAGCACTAAATATGTGGGTCCTTTTTGTATCGCTTCTATAACTTGTGTTGGCACACTATCAGGAAGCGGCCAAATACCAACAATTGTTATATTAGGATTTGATACCAAATAAATTTCAAGTGCATACGGAAGCAGTCCAAAAGTGCCATCAGTAAATACCGTTATATGATGGTTGTTTGCTTCAGTTTTTAAAAATGATACAACGTGGGGAATACCCCAACCAGATGGCCAATCTTCTAGATATTGCGCCCTATCTGAAAACGGCAACGGTGCGTTCCATGGATCTCTAATAACCACGTAGCTTACCATCGAGCTAGGAACTATCAGTACAAACACAAAGACCACCTTTACAATCGGTCGTCTCATCCGTTCCCAAATTTTTACAATTGTATCTGCGGCAACGATAAAAAGTGGTATAGTCATAAAAAGCGTGAACCGTGGATAGAGAACTTTTGCAAAAGTCGCAAGTCCGACAAAGGGAATTGCCCACCACATATACAAAACTAAGCGTTCTCGCCATTTTGTCGTTATAAAAAACAGTGGTGCAAATGAAGCTATAAATATTGGCAACGTCAAATATGAACGCAACCAATCAAACATCCCACGCATGTTCCCTACCAAATATCGAAACGGCTGATCAAACCACTCTGAGAGAGTAAAGAGAAATACACTATCCTTTTGACCCACCATGTGGAAAAATGGTGACAGCCTAAGCACACTATAGACAGCTTGCGACAACACAAAAGACACCACAACAAGTCCTACAAATCGTACGAGTCGAAAAAGTACCTTTTCCTTTTTAAAGTCAAACAATAGTGTGCTAAATGGCAACAAATAGAGGCTAAGAAATCCTGAGCTTTTGTTGAGCATCCCAGCGCCCAAAAGTAACCCCAATAACAATGCAGTATCAAGTCTGCCTTTACGTACCAAAATAATCGTAAGATACAGATTCCAAATCGAAAACATCGACACCATAGAGTCATAGAGCGCCATACGGTCATACAGAAGCGTAAACGGCGACAAAAGATATAGAGCTGACGCAACAAACGCGACACGAACACTTGTAAATAAGATATACGTCACAGCCCATATTCCCAAAAGCGTCCCAAAACCAGCCACGACAGACGTAAGTCGACCTACAAATAACGGATCAGCATCTACCAGCTTAAGAAGCATCATTATTACCCACGTAAACATGGGTTGTTTGCCATCAGTCAACGAAATAAATCGCCAATTCGCATCCTGACTTCCAATTTGTGACCATCGGATATAAATAGCTTCATCGGTAAATATGGGGAGCGCCGTCAAATTCGTGAGGCGAGTGACTACATAAAACCCCACCATAGCCAAAGCTACCAGAACAATGCCAAAGAAGCGCTTTTTGTTACCCTGCATACTCTTAATTATATCGAATTGGGGACAATACAAGCAAACCAAAGGGAATACTATTTTTTAAACCTAACCTGTGAAGCGAAAAATGCCACGAGCGATCCTACTACCGCGATAAAGATAATACTTGTTTTAAGGTACTGTGATTGCGTAGTATAGCTTCCGGTGTACAGGTATGGAACATAAGAAAGAAGTAAGCCTACAGAGAGAATACTAAATGCGCTATAGACCCCTTTGCGATTCGGATCTAGTGCGACAAATGGGAGTACCCAAACAAGATACCATGGGAGAAATTCTCGCTTTATGACAGCAACAGTTAGACCTACCATCATTGCCAAAAACATAAGCACCTTATCAGGCTTTATCGCATACAACGGTACAAGTGTTAGTGTCATGAGCTTTGCCGCGATGGACATAGAAAGCCAAAACCATGAAGCAATCATATCCTTGTGGGACAAATACCAAAAACTCACCAGCATAAACGCTACAAGCACGATATCATTGTGAGAGCTTACCAATGTTTCTACAATAATAAGCGGATTGAGGGCAAACATCGCAAGTCCATATGTCGCGTCAGCAGCCCGCTCTTTCTTTAGAATTTTTTCAATCATCAAACATGAAAGGAGATAAAAGAGTGCAATCAATGCTTTCATATTTATCATGATCAAAATAAAATACCCAAACCCCAATACATATGGGACCAACGACAAAAGTATCCATAATGGGGCGTAGGCACTCGATAAATGCGTCCATCGCATAAAATTTAACCATGGATCAACTCCTGCAAACATAAGTGGCGTGACCATATATGGATTCTTATGGTACAAAAGCACTGTTTTTGCTGTAAACATATAGTTAAAGAAATCATAGGAAAATGCTGCTGGGTATGAAATAACAAGCGTCACGACAAGAATAAATATCACCTTCCAAACGAACGATCGATCAAAAATTCCCTTCTTTACACGAGCCAAAACAGTGACATACAAAAGAAAAAATAACGTAAGAATCGCTATATAAAGAAATGAAGACAGCGGACGATTATAGTATCCTATATATTGAAACGATCTTTGCACTGTCTGTACGAGACTTGCCCGGGAAAGCGTCAAATTCAAATCGACCTGCGTATAAGAATACATCAATAACGATAAAGCAGCTATTGTATATCCAATAATAACAATGCGAGATAATTTATTTATATCTTCCTCTCAAAGCGTTTATTCTTATATGTACGATATCTATAAAACCTCGTATGCTATCTTTTATAGGATTGACCCTACGGGTTTCTACATAATGCCACTCCACAGGAACTTCTTTAATAGAATATCCAAATTTCTTCGCCAAAAAGAGTACCTCTATATCAAATCCTGCCGTCACCATCGGACCATCTACCTCTGCATTTGTGTTATACACTGAGAGTTTTTTAAATATCTTTGTAGACACTTCTCGTCTAAATGCCTTAAATCCGCACTGTGTATCCGTAATACCCCTAAGCCCTAAAACGATCGATCGGATCATCATAAATCCGCGAGCCATAATAACCCGAGACAAAGGTGCGCCCTGTCGATCACGATTTCTCGACCCGATCACCACGTCATACCCTTTATCAAAATACAGTAATAACTTCTCAAGCTCCACGATAGGTGTTGCCTGATCTAGATCTGAAAACAACACAATGTCGCCTTTTGCTTTCAGCATTCCAGCAATCACCGTACCCGCCTTTCCACGATGCGTATTATGAAGGATGGTAAATCCAACGTTTGCTCGAGAAAAAGCGTCAAGAAGTTTCGGTGACTGATCAGTTGATCCATCATCCACGATGATAACTTCCCATGAAAATTTCTGTCGCTCGAGATACCGTGTGACTTTATCCAAAGACCCAAGGCGAATATTAGTCTCCTCATTAAAACACGGTATGATGACTGATAAATAGAGATTATTCAATGATGGTGTCCTTCTTCCCAGTAAAATGTACCAACTTCATTATACGTACAAATGAGGATGGCCACTCACCGACTATTTCTGCACGACCAAATCCTGCTATCTCCCACAACGGATGACCGAGAGGTTTACACTCTGGCTGATCACATATGATGATTAGTTGTTCTGTGACAGTCTTACGGTCTGGGTCTATGTCCGTTCGCTCTATAGTGACCGGTGGATTTCCCCATATCTCAAAAAAATATCGATACACATGATCAGAATTAAAATTAGCAAGCAATGCAAAATTAAATGGTTTACCTTCAGCCTTGTCAAACGCGTCCTTGGCTACCATCCGTGCTTGCGCTAATTGATTATTTGGTGGCGCCACAAATGGCCTTCCTTGCCAATTAAAAAACAGCAGAGCACTCAATAATACCCCAGCGACCATAAAACCAATTTTTGAACTTGAAAGAACACGAAACAGCATGGCAACCAGTAAAAACGGTAATGGGAAAAAAATACCGAAGTAATAATCATATATTCCTTTTTTATATAACCCAAACAACATAAGTGGTATAAAAAACCACAACCCAAATAATACGATTGATCTATACCATTTTTTTGAAGCGCTTAAGAAGCCTAAAAGATAACTTATAATAAGTGCCACTGACGACCACAAAGGAAACTTAATAACGCTCTCATAGAGTACGCGACTAGTTACAGACGCATTGACGAGTTGTTCAGGCGGGGGCAGTCGAAACACGAGCCTTCCAAACAATCGATATGAGACATCGGTAATGATGGCTATAAATTGATTTGAGGTAAAGCCAGTATCATTGCCTGCAAGGATAAATCGCGTAATAGAAATCGTGTTTGGAAATCCGTGTCGCAACTCAAACGCCAAAAACGGTGCATACCCTACAAGAAATCCTACAATCACAAACGCATACAATTTCAAGTATTTTTTGCTTCTCCCATACAACAAAAACCATACCAAAACTACAGGGAACAAAAAGAAAAAAAGATAATGTAATTGTATGCCAATCCCTAAAGTAACGCCGATCAAAAAAAGTGATCGTTTAGAAACATCTATGGATACTTTCCATAGAAGGTATATAAGTGATAATGCAAAAAAGGGTACGACATTTGGATTCCATGAAGATCGTGAATACGCGATGATAAGCGGCGACATGCTGTATAACGCTGCAGCCACCAAACCCACTGACACATCCACCATGTCTTTTCCTGCCTTATATAACAAAATCACGGTTGCGATCCCAAAAAGTCCTACCATAACAGCCGCTCCAGCAGGATTTAAACCAGATACCCACACAAACGGCATCATGAAATAATAGTACATTGGTCCCAAAAAAAACCCTCCGACGGAAGCAGTTGGTCCCAAAAGCGTAAATTTATGATCGACAATCATGCGTTTTACGACCAACATGTCCCTGCCCTCATCTCCCAAAAACGTCATGTATTCAGAAACTCTGTACAACCGAAGATACGCGGCAACCAAAACTAACCCAAAAAGGAGTATGTGGTGCCAATGAGCAAATATGAAGCGCTTCATGAAAAATTTACTTTGACTTCCAAATTACGCGAGAATACATCAGATAATTCCAAACAAGTCCTATACTCACACCCAACATATACCAAAGAAAATAGGTATCCAGTCCCGTGATGTGTGTACCTATAAATACTGTTCCAGATTGGATAGATAACCCACCAAAAGCAGCTACATTAAACTGTACGAATTTCGGCAACAAGGCCAATCCACGAATTTTACGATGATGAAATGTCCATGTATTGTTTAAAATAAAATTAGAGACGATAGCAAACTCCGCGCCAGTGGCACTTCCAATTGCCGGATGAAATCCGGATTTCACTAAAAATTCCAGAATCACTGTATTGATCAAAAATCCGATAGCTCCAACAACAGCAAACCTCGGAAATGATCCCTTCATAAGAGCTATATATCGTGAAGACAAAACGAATGAAATAATACTGAGAATATATTCAAGCGGTGCAATTTTAGATCGTCCAAAGCGCCTGTCTATAAACCGAATAGGAACCTCTGCCACCTTGGCGCCATTTTGCATCGATGTATACAAAAATGCAATTTGAAAAACATAGCCGCTGTACGGCGAAACGACGACTTTTGCTTTCTGAAAGTACGACGTATAAAACGCTCGATAGCCACCAGTCCAATCATGAACAGTCGTTTTGCCTAATCCGAAACGCACAAATGTATTTCCTATGACGCTATAAATTTTTCGATGGAGCCCCCAATTCTCTGGTATAGAACCCCCCTTTATATATCTGCTTCCAACTGCAAAATCATACCCACTTTGTAGTTTCTCTATAAATTGAGGCAATACCGTTGGGTCATGCGACATATCAGCGTCCATTTGTATAAGCATATCGGCGTTTAGTGTATCCACTGCATAGGTCATCCCTGCAAGAAGCGCTTTACCCAAACCTTCTTTTTTGCCTGATAAAATATAGACATTTTTATGCGTCTTTTGAAACGCAAGTACGGCAGTCTTTGTGCCATCCGGCGATGTATCATCGACCACCAATATTTTGAAGGCTATATGAGGAATGGAAGCAATAACCTCGGTTACCGCTTCCAACATAGTTGTGATGTTCTCCCGCTCGTTGTATGTCGGTAAGATTATGACTGCGTTCATAAAGTTTTCTAGAGGCTAAACGCGCGCTCTCCAGTATTCAAGAAGGTCTTTTAGCGTCTTCTCAAAGGGGATTTCTGGTTGCCATCCAGTTTTGTCGACAAACATAGAATTATCGCCTATCAGGATTGGCACATCAGACGGTCTCATACGAGCTGGATCTTGTTTAATTTGTACTTTCACAGTCGAGAAAGACAAAAGCATATCTAAGACCGTCTTAATCTTAAACGCTTTACCCGTACAAATATTGTATACCTGCCCTGCGTCACATTTCTCGACAGCAAGTGTGTATGCTCTGACCATATCTCGTACATCTGTGTAGTCTCTTTCCGCATCGAGGTTTCCCACAGAAATGACAGGTTCCTGCTTACCCTTTTCAATAAGCGCAATTTGCTTAGAAAACGTGCTTTCTGCAAACGTCTCACCTCTTCGAGGACCTGTATGATTAAACCCTCTAGTTCTCACTATTTTGAGCTTATATGATTCGAAGTACTGGTATCCTAAATAATCCATCGCTACCTTTGATACAGCGTATGGTGAGAGTGGTCGTAATGGATTCGTTTCCTTTATCGGTACTTCGCTCGGAAACACCATACCATACTCTTCAGAAGAACACGCAATTTGTATAACTGGATTAATACCCGCTTGCTTGACCGCTTCAAAAAGATTTGCAGAACCGACGATATTTACCTCAAGGGTAATAGCGGGAGATCCCCATGACGTCGGCACGAAGGACTGCGCAGCCAAGTGATAAATCACATCTGGCTTCATTTCGCTGATCGTCGCATACAAGCTATGTGAATCCATCAAATCTGCATCGACAAGTTTGATTTTGTCTTTTATGTGCTCGATATGATCGGTTTTACTTCGGTGTCTATATAAGCCGTATAACTCAATGTCTTTTTGCGTCAATAAATATTCTGCCAAATGACTTCCCACGAACCCTGTCACGCCTGTAATTAATACTTTTTTCATAATTCCTCCTTTTACATTCTACCTACACCATAATACATAAAGCCAAGCTCGCGAACCCGAGTTGGCTCATAAATGTTGCGACCATCAAATAATACCAAATCTTTCATGCCTTTGGCTAGACGCACAAGATCTAATTGTCGAAATTCGTTCCACTCTGTCACAATCACGACCGCATCTGCATCTTTGGCTGCATCGTATGCATCACTTGCATACGTGACGGTTTTTCCTAATATCTGTTTTGCATTCAAAAGTGCAATCGGATCAAATACGCGTATATCAGCGCCTTTTGCAACCAACGATTTAATAATTTCAATCGATGGCGCATCACGCATATCATCTGTGTCTGGCTTAAACGCCAAACCCAATACCGCAATTTTTCTGGCTTTCAGCTTCCCGTCAAAATGTTTGACAATCTTTCCCACAAAATGTTCATGCATAGTTTTGTTGATATGTGTCACTTCCTTTAGAAGAGAAAAATCATACCCGCAATCCTCTGACAGCGCCACGAGTGCTTTGACATCTTTCGGGAAGCAACTCCCTCCGTATCCTACCCCCGGATACATAAAGCTTCTCCCTATGCGCCTATCAAGCCCGACTCCTTCTAATACTTTTTCCGCATCAGCGCCCACTTTCTCAGACAAAAGTGCTATCGCATTAGCAAAAGAAATTTTTGTCGCAAGCATTGAATTTGATGCATATTTGATAAGTTCTGCGGCCTCGACATTACAAAGCACTACTTTGCCATCTATGGGCTTGTGAAGCTCCAAGAGTAAATCTCGTGCGCGATCTGATGTGGTACCGATGACGACGCGATCTGGATGAAGCGTATCTGACAGTCCAGAACCTTCTCGCAAAAATTCAGGAACAGACGCAATCGCCACTGATCCACCCTCTGGCAGGACTGACTGCAAAAGCGAGAGAACTTTCTTCCCAGTCCCTGGTGGTACGGTACTTTTAGTAGCGACTACTTTATATCCGACGATATTTTTTCCGACTTGCCTAACTGCCGTAAATACACTGGACAGATCTGCCTCACCATTTTCTTTTGGCGGTGTACCAACGGCTATAAAGATTATCGTGGACTTCTCCACTGCTTTCTTATAATCGAGCGTAAAGATAAGTCTGCCCGCTTTGAGGTTTCGGTTTAATACTTCGGATAATCCCGGTTCATAGATGATCGGGTCGCCGTGTTGCAACCGTTCGATTTTCTCTGGCGTCCTTCCAACTACCCACACCGTGTTACCAAGCTCTGCAAATACTGCAGCGGTAACGAGTCCAACATACCCATGACCAACAAATGTAATAGTCATATGCCTAGTATACACTCTCTTGTGCTTTCATTGCAGCAAGACCGTCATGAAATGTTTTCATCGATACACCAATGGCTTGTATTTTACTATTTGATAACGACGCGTATTGTGGAACCGGTGCTCTATGCAAAAAATACTCACGAAATGTTGTTTTTTTTATCAGCTCCTCCGGAAAACCATATTGCTCTGCGATTTCTTTGGCAGTATTGTACGGCGAAAGCGAATCATCTCCGACGACATGGTACAGCCCATATGCCTTCTTTTGCAATAACGTGTCAATTGCAATCGCGATATCATCCACAAAAGTCGGCACAAACAACTGATCAGTAGGTGCTACGATATCGCTTCCTGCTGTCAGACGATCGATCATTTTATGAACAAAATCCTTTTTTCCTATCGGGTTACTTCGATATGGATTTGCAATCCGAATGACTAGACCGTGTATACCAAGCGACAACACGTGCTTAGCACCTTCAGTTTTTGTAATAGCATACCAACCTTCTGGATTTGGTGTATCTGTCTCTTCATATATCTTTTTCGTACCATCAAATGCGTAGTCTGTATCGATATACAACAAATGCTTTCGTGTGGTGTGACAAATCTCCACAATATTTTTTGTCGCCTCTACATTTACCTGCCACGCAACACTTTCTTTTCCTTTCTCGCGCTCCTTCTCTGCTTTTTGTACATCAGTGTATGCCGCAAGATGAAAAACCCAATCAGCAGTGCTTTTGGTAAGTACATCAAATACACTCTTGTGATTAGTAATATCGATACCATTTTCTAATCCTAACGATTCAAATCGTATATGATCAGAGAGAAGTTCGATTATTCTTGAACCCACAAGTCCTGATAATCCTGTCCCTATGACATTCATAATGTTGTGGCGTATTTGCCCGACTTCACCCGTTGCCACCAGTCTGGATTATTTTTATACCAGTCCACGGTAATTTTTAGCCATGTATCAAAATCATGCTGTGGCTTCCACCCTAATTCATTTTGAATTTTTCCCCAATTCACTGCATATCGTCGATCATGACCTAATCGATCTTTCATAAACTCGACACTACTTATATCTTTGCCAAGAAGTGACACGATCTTTTCTACAATCGTGAGATTATCCATATCCGATGTAAGACCGCCGACACAATACGTCTCACCGACACGACCTTTTGAAAGCACAATATCTATTGCGCGACAATGATCTTCGACATAGAGCCAATCACGAACATTTTTACCGTCACCGTATAAAGGAACGCGCTTGCCTTCCAATAAATTAGTAATCACAAGAGGGATAAGCTTCTCTGGGAACTGGTATGGACCATAATTATTGGAACAATTAGTAATAGTGATTGGTAAACCAAATGTATGATAATACGCACGAACCAAATGATCTGAAGAGGCTTTACTAGCCGAATACGGACTTCTGGGGTCATATGATGTTCGTTCATCAAAAGTACTCGAATCACCTAGTTTAAGCGACCCGAACACTTCATCCGTCGATACATGATGAAAACGCGATACTTTAGCACTCAGTGCCGCATCCAACAGAACCTGTGTTCCCAGCACATTTGTCCGCACAAATGGTGCTGCATCCTGTATCGAGCGGTCTACATGACTCTCAGCCGCAAAATGGACGACGACGTCGATCCCTGCCATCGCCTTCTTCACTTCTTGTGGATTACAGATATTTCCCTGAATAAACGTATACTGACTGTTCTGCTCAACAGCCTTTAAATTTTCTAAATTTCCCGCGTAGGTGAGCGCATCAAAATTAACGATGGCATCCGCCGGATGTTGGGCGAGCCAATAATGAATGAAATTTGATCCAATAAATCCAGCACCCCCTGTAACGAGAAGTTTCATGGTACTAAAACGTTCCTTCCTTCACCCGTTTTGCAACTTGAACGTTTGCTAAGAGTAGCTCGTCGTGTGATGTCCCTGCATCTACCCACCAGTTGATAATTTCACAACCAAGTGTACCCTCTTGTAGGTATTTATTATTAAGATCCGTAACTTCAAGCTGCCCTCTCTGTGAGGGAGTAAGCGACCGTACAAAGTCAAAGACACGATCGTCGTACATATAAATACCCGTTTGTGCGATGTCTGATTTCGGTTTTTCTGGTTTCTCCTCTACCGAGAGAACTTTGCCTGAATCGTTCATCTCTATCACGCCATATTGTTGTGCATCCATATCACTTCGTTTTACACCAAACAACATCGCTCCTTTTTTCTCTGTTGTAAGCCTTGCTTCAAACCGCTTAATCGAAGACGCCAAATCGAAATTAAATATGTTATCTCCAAGGATGACCAAGAGTGGTTGTTTATGTGCAAACTCCTCTGCCAATGATAAGCCATCTGCTATACCACCTGTCGGATTTTTTTGAATTGCATAGTACAATCGTAATCCGAAGTCATCGCCTGACTTTAAAAGGGTTGCGAAGTCACCGACATGATCACCGCTTGTGACGATGAGCACTTCCTTCATCCCTACCTTTTGCATCATTTCTAAGGGATAATAAATCATCGGCTTATTGTAGACGGGGAGCAAGTGTTTATTGGTCACCCATGTCAACGGTCTAAGTCGCGTCGCTAATCCACCTGCTAAGATAACACCTTTCATAGTACTTTCCCTTTCTTTATAGTGACAATGTCAACATCAATACGAGCGCTATCGCCCCAATGAGGATATATTCTATCACAATTTTTCGATGAAGATTACCAATCATCATATGGTGGATAATACCCCACAATACATACCCAATTGTCGTACAGAGACCAACAACCATTTGTGCAGTGGTGTTGCCCCGCATGAGATAAAACATATATATACCAAGGCCGAGGATACCCAATAATACTCCGCCATGCATCAGTCGATCTTTTTTCATACAAGTGTACCCCGTATCATAAACAAACTTCCTATAAGCATAGTCGCCAAAAATACGATATGCGCCACATTATGACCAGCCAGTCGCACGATACCCTTCTTGGAGACGACGTACGCGTCTATCGCCATGATTCCCATAAGAAGTCCCACAAATATAAATACTACTTCTCTTGATACGGATGCGATATTTATAAGCGGCGCCTTATACACTGCAGTAAACACGGGAGCAACGAGTGGAATCGCCTCGGCTATCAACTCAACAGGTTTTGTCACTGGGGCTGCAGCTTGCACCTTGGGTATAGTACTCTGTCCGTTTGATGTCCCAAACATCTGAACCACAAGTGTCGTTTCCTCACCTTGTAGCACACCGTTTATTACGGCAAACCCTACCTCACGATAGCCTGACTTTACGATATTCTCTCTATGCGTCGGAGAATTCATCCATGCCTCCATCACACCGCCACTTGTCTGAAAGTTTTTTGCTAAATTTTCGCCAGCTAAGGTGTATTTGTAGCCTGATCCTATAATGAAGTCCCATGGAGTTTTCCCATTCGGGCTATTATGCGCCCAATAATTATTCGCAAACATATCAGCCGCTTTTGCGGCTGCAGCTTGCGAGAGGTTACCGTTTAGAGAAAGCGTAGAGAGTCCTGCTGCCTGTCGTTTCGCATTGGTATCGGCTAATAACTGCTCTACTCGTATGTCTGTCGCGTAGCCTAATACGTCTGGCATTGTGCCGTGCATGACCCGAATGCCCAAATTAAACACCATAAATATGAGAGCGTACGCAAATAACGCGTCGTGATGGAGAGCTTTTGACCGATGGTTATTCCCACTATGCGGAACGATGAAATGATAGAGAAGCTGAAACAATTTCATAGGATTACACTCTATCCATCATACCTACTCTTTGAGAGGTTTATCAAGATAGGTTAGCGTACCGTACTGTGGATGGATGTTTTTCATGGCAGGCATCCCGTTTACCGATATGCCAAGAAGAAAACCTAATGCATTTGCGACAGTAAACCCCACCCGAAGACCAGTTATGGATCCTTCTTTGTTTACCACTCGTATGTCCGTGAGGTCAGCCCATGATAGATGATGTTCATACAGTATTTCAGTACAAAGCGGCAACAATCGCACGGATTTACGTAAACCTGTATCTTCATGCTTTGTATACTCTGTACCTTGAATATGTAAGGAAACGCTTAGCATAGATGCGTTTGTCGTATCGAGGGTAAGGATTGTTGTAGGCTTCATGGTAAGACGACAGCACCCTGCCGGATAATTGTGTATGGATCAGTAGTACAATCTACGACTGTTGAAGAACTATTACCAGAGCACTTTCCTTCCAAAACGAAATCAACAAGAGATATGAGATGTTTATCTACATCACGCAGGGAAAATGGCGTCTTTTCCCCGTGAAAATTAGCGGATGGTCCGACAATCGGCGCCCCAACGCCTGCTATCATCGATAGCGCCTGTTCATGATTTGGCATCCGTACACCCACGGTATTTTTCCCACCACGAATGGGGGAGTATATACGATCCGTATCGCACGCGGCAACGATAGTGAGTCCACCGGGCCAATATGTTTTCATCAGATGTCGCACAATACTAGAAGGATGTACGAAATAGGGCAGTGCCATACCGTACGAATCCACAAGTACTGGCATAGCTTGTGTCAACGGTCGTTTACGAATATGGAAAAGCCGATCAACCGCCCTTTGATTATCTATCCTACATCCTATGCCGAACGCCGTATCCGTCGCAAATATAACGATACCTCCATCGTTTAACACCTTTATAGCGTGTATGATTTTTGTGATATCAGTGTGCATTTTCATACCATGATTTCATTTCTATTGTACAGTCATGTTGGTCATCAGCAAGCGTCTTCAAGGTCACTACAAGTACGGGGTGCTCTATGTTCATACTCCCTAACCGATCCGGCCACTCTATAACCGTCACCGAGCTTTCGTCAGCAAGCATTTCAGCGATCCCGACACCTTCCGCATCACTTGGTCCAAGTGTACGATACAGATCAAGATGGTAAAGAAAGCTATCAGGCGAAACTTTTGGTGTTCTGTAACGTCGTACAATAATAAACGTGGGGGAGAGAAGACGAGTAGTAACACCCATACCCCTTGCCAGACCGCGTACAAATGTAGTTTTTCCACTACCTAAATCGCCCACACACATGATCACATGAGGGATAGTGTCTATCACCTTTTCAAGATAGGAAGCCCCAAGCGCTGCACCAATTTTTTCAGTTTCTTGGGCGCTTTTGGTACGAACGTGTATAGGAAAATCCATAAAGAGACTGCTCCAATGCCATCAATTATAACATCACGGATCGTTCCTTGCCTTGTTGGCACAAACATCTGGTGAAACTCATCCGATGCGGCATAAAGAAATGTCAGAAGGAACGCAATAAAGAAATGCATGGGCTGTATCACAATGGTCAGGTTGATCGCGCGAACATAGAGGACGAAAAGTATCCCATACTCGATAACATGCAGTGTTTTGAAAAAAAGAAAATTCCAAATATACTCGTCTGATACTGTGACGTGTTGTCTGGTAGATAGTAGAAAAATCACACCCATCCACACCAACGCTGGTGCCCACGAAATAAAATATTTCATATATCTATCTTTGTAATCAGGCTAGCTATGGCAAAAAGTCCTATACCAGTACTGACAAACAACAGTGCAATGATCAAAGATTTTTTGTTCCCAACAGCACTATCACGCTCGCCTGACATACTCGCATCATCTATACCCAGTATAGCAGGAATAACTGGCTCGTCAGTACTGATTATTTCCTCGCTGATTTTTGTGGTAGGTGTAGATGAAACATAACGCGTGGGTGTTACTGTCAGTGTAAAAGTTGCAGTCGGAACAGATGTTGCCGACGGCGCTGGAGTTGGGGCTGACGTATTTGTAGGAGTTGGAGTCGGGGTGACAGGTGGTATACACGGATCACCAGTGGCATTTAAACTCCCACTACTTGGACTCATACTTATCCAATTACCAGTGCCATCTGGCACTCTACCAAACGATACGCCATTACCAGCACTTTTGGAATATGAATAAGTATCAATAACTGTGCTTCCTGATATAAGCTGTGCACTATCACTTGATGCAGTATTAAAATTAAAATTTCCACTTGTAAACGTAAGACAGTTGTTTGGTGGCAGAATGGTATTCTGCGCTATCGTGTATTTTGTACTAGGCGATCCATTATCATCAATAATCCATCCCGATATATCAACAGACGAAGCGCTTGTGTTGTAAAGCTCTACCCATTGAGAAGCTGAAGGCTCAACCTGAAATTCATTTAAAACTACGTCGGAAGCGATTATTAAAGAGGGAAAAACTAAAAAGTATAAAATTATGCACGCTGGCAGAAGCGCACTGATCATAGACAGTTATTGAACGTGTAAATATGAACTTATAATTCCATCATCATGTTTGATATATTTAATCTTAATGATACTAGATCCGCACCCTTGTGACGAGGAGAATAATTCTCCATCAGCAGGCGCTCGGATAACTTCGCTTCCTGTAGAAACCATATCAAATCCTGTATGAATGCCACCTGAATATGAATATCGCCATGAATATGGTGTTTTACCAAAATGTTGCGTGAGGCGTATGATATCAACCAATGGCCAACTCCACGATCCATCTCCGACGGTAAATGTACCGCCATTCTGCTCATCTTGTATTGTTTTATTTGACAACTTTGAACTTGGATCAATCCACGAACCATTTTTGGTAACCTCAAAGTGAAGATGTGCACCTGTTGAGCACGATGGGTAGCCAGTATTGCCAACAAGCGCTATAGGATCACCTTTTTTCACAGGACCAATGTTCACTCCCTCTTTCAGTGCTCGATCAAGTGCTTGTTTCTCAGCGAGCGCTTGCGCCAAAAGTCGCTGATACACCACTTCACTATTTTTTGTTTGATCCAAAAGCGCTTGCTTGGCTTGTTTCTGCTGAGCCAATTCACGTGCATGTTGTTCTTGCTGCTTTTTGAGCGCTGTCTGTTCGCTCTTTTTCTTTTCCCGTTGATCTTTACGTTCGTTATAACTAAATTGTGCAAGTTGTAGTTGTTTATACATCAACGTATCTTGTTCTCTCAAATGAGACAGATACACAGAACGCCTGATAATTTCAGAAAAATTACTACTAAAGATTACCTGTCCGAAATCAAATATACTCTTTCGTTTATATGTTTCCGGAATTCTATGAAGCACAAGCTGAAGGCGTTTGGTTTTTAATGTTTCTAACCTATCTATCTCACCGTTTAATTCTGTGATCTCTATCTCTAGGATATCTATTTTCTTTTTGGCATCTTCAAGCTTTAATGTCGAGAGCGTAATCTGCGAATTAAGAAGTGTGATCTGCTTAGTGAGACTACTGCCTGCATTTTGTAATTCAGAAATTTTTTGTTGAAGTTCTTCGATGGTCGAAGCGTATGCCACGGGAACAAAAAGCGATAGAAAAACTATGAGGAGGCTACCGAAAACGTACAATCGTATCTTCATGCATGCGTGTAACTTTAAATTAGTCTCGCAAGTATCTTGCCAGAGCTATGACACTACCAAGACTTCCTATAATAAATCCGACGATCATATTAACGACTATGAAACCAAGACACGACAGAATAAATACAACACTCGTGCTACTGCCAAGGACAGATTGAATTGAGGGTATCACACCCAAAAATGTCACAATATTGTATCGCTGCCAGAGTATAAGGATGGTAACCAAAAACGACGCAACACCCGCACCCATCACTCCATACAATCCACCCTCTAGGATAAATGGCGCACGTATCGTCCATGAAGTAGCTCCGACAAGCGTGAGTATTTCTATTTCTTCTCGCTTTAGTGCTATCTTCATGGCAATCACTGTGCCGATGATAAGGAGAGAATCAAGAACTAACAGTCCCCCCAATATCCCACCGATTAGTCGAATTGCATTGGTCCACGAAAGGAGCGAATCCACGACATCACGCTGATATATCACTTCGTCCACGCCCGTAGCACCTACAATGACTGTATCTAACTCCGATAAAAATGTCGGATCTTTCGCTGAAACCTCCAGCGATGCAGGGAGTATATCCGCCGTCACCATCTCGAGAAGCAGTGGATCATTTTTATTTTGCTCTTTGTATGTGGCTAATGCTTCATCTTTGGAGATAAATTTCGTCGAGGCTACTTTACCCGTCTGATCTAGTGTTTCTTTAAGAAGCGTCGCCTCTTTCTCACCGGCGTTTTGGACAAAAAATACCGTAAGCTGTGGTTTACTTTCAAAATACGAAATAATGGTAAGAGACGCAACCGTCGCGAGGAAAAATACGCTACCCACCAGAAAGGTCAAAAACATCGTCAAAACCGCTGCCATAGCCTGATAGGGCGAACGTCGTATATGTGTGCGAACATCACGAATTAGTCTCATTTGCTGCCTCCCCCTTTGTGATCGTGTTTATCATGACGACCTACATGATACTTGCCTTTGGCCTCATCAGATATCAGCGCACCATGCTCCAGCGTGAGTGTACGCTTTCTCATTTTATTCACCGCATCTTGGTTATGTGTCGCAATCAAGACAGTAGTACCTAACCCATGGATCTCATCTAAGATATCCCAAATTCCCGCAGCTGTTTCTGGATCGAGATTTCCCGTGGGCTCGTCTGCCAAAAGAATCTTCGGTCCTCCGACAATCGCGCGTGCGATGGCAGCGCGTTGCATCTCACCTGCTGACAATTGCATAGGGAAATGATTTCTTTTGTCAGCCAAACCTACCAATTCCAAAACATTCATCACACCGTGCTCTATCTCGCCATGCGCTTTGCCAAGTATTTCACTAACCAACGCGACGTTTTCATACACTGTTCGGTCTGTGAGAAGCTTGAAGTCTTGAAAGACTATCCCAATTTTTCTCCTCAGCGTATAGACGGTGTTTGCGGTGAGTGAACCTACAGGGATATCATCAATCATGATATTCCCTTGAGTCGGTAACAAATCACGGATAAGAAGCCGTAGAAATGTCGTCTTGCCTGATCCAGAAGGACCGATGAGGAACACAAATTCACCATCCGGTATTTTCACGGATACATCAACTATCCCTGGAGCATTTCCAGGATATAACTTGGAGACAGAGAAGAATTCAATCATTGCGATAAGGTTTCGAGCCTACCAACATCCATAAGCCAAGATACCCTTTTGGCTTGCATCGTCTGACCACAAACTTTGACTTTCGTAGACACGTATTGATCCATATCAACGATTGAGGAAATAAGATATGCCGTTTGTGATGGACCTCCCTCACGAATTAATTTATGGGTGCCTTCGCCGTTTAACCCTTCTTTCTCAAGTGTTCCTGTTGCACAATCTTTAAAGGTGGAGGGATCAGAAACACCCACAACAGTCGCAGTTTTTATCGCTGTCCCTGCTGGAACAAGTGGTGATCCTGCGCCATTTTTTGTTGACAACAAAAAGCCAGTGCCAACGCCTAACGCTGCCAATAATATATAAACCACTATTATTATTCTGCGTCGATTATTTAAAGAACCATCCAGTGACTTCAACATACATCCATTATCACTGCTTATGAATACTTTTTCAAGTACGCTAATATAAAATCCTCTATATCACCATCAAGCACACGGTCAGTATCCCCCACTTCGTATTCAGTACGGACGTCTTTGACCAAATGATAGGGATGCAACACATACGAGCGTATTTGGTTTCCCCACCCCGGAGTCTTGTATTCACCTCGAAATGATTTCTCTTGTGTCTTTCGTTTCAATTCCTCTATCTCCCAGAGCTTTGCCCGCAGGAGTTTTAATGCAAATTCTCTGTTTTGTCCTTGATATCGCTGCGCTTGGCTCGTGATGATAATACCGGAGGGCGTATGCGTAAGACGTACAGCTGTAGATACTTTGTTCACATTCTGTCCGCCCTTACCGCCACTTCTATAGAATTCCCATACAAGATCATCTTCAGAAATTGGTAGTACCTCGTCATCCTCTATCATCGGCCATACTTCTACCATGGCAAACGAAGTCTGACGCAATTTATCCGCATTAAACGGAGATTGCCTCACTAATCTATGAACCCCTGCCTCAGCTTTGAGAAATCCGTACGCAAATTTGCCGCGTACTTCGATAGAAATGCTTTTGATACCTGCTTCCTCGCCAGCGGTCATATCCATCTCTTCCGACTCCCATCCTTTTTTCTCGAGGTATCGGCAATACATTCTATATAGCATTTGCGTCCAATCCATGGCTTCTGTCCCACCTTGTCCTGAATGAAGCGACAAAATCGCATTTCCTTTGTCATACGGGCCACTTAAATACAAAGCAAACTCCATTTTTTTTATTTCTCTTGAGAGCATATCTTCATCCCCTAGTTCAATAAGCGAAACAAAATCCTCTGCTGCTGCCAATTCCTTTTGAAGCTCAGAAATCTTTTTCATTTTTTGAGTCGCTTCCACATGATCCTTCCAAAAGTCTGGATGCATCGACGCTGCTTCAAATTCACGAATTTCCTTACGAAGTTGTTCAGGATCAAGTTTAGATAAAAGCTCTTGGGCTCGATAGAGAAGATTGGTATCCATGGGACTATTCTACCATGGGACTATTCTACCATGGGAGTAATACAAATTGATTCTCTAACCACCTGTTTTTGATCATCAGGCAATTCCTGAAACCGTGTCAACACTTGTGTGATCACCGCTGTGGTGACCGTTTGCTTTACGGTATTTTCTGCCGCTCCCAATATTGCTGTCGCTTTTTTTGATACAAATTCTTGTACGTTCACAGGCGTGACGGTAGTGGGATCTTCCACGCCCAACACGACAGATGCTTCTTTCCCTGCAGACGTTTGCATCAGAATATCTCGTACTGTTTGCACAGTCGCAGGCATAGGAGCAGTAGTCACCAGTGGCCAAACCAAGCTTACAACAGATACGACAACAAACGATCCAAGTGCCGCACCGATAAATTGAAACAATTGCATATAACTCTAGTATAATATACTCATTATATGATACGCATATTAGGAGTCGATCCGGGAACTGCTCGTATAGGATGGGGCATCATTACACAAGACAAAGGCAAACTGACAGCTGATGCATACGGCTGCATTACAACCCCACAACATGAAACAGCAGAAACTAGACTAAAACTTCTCTTTCAAGAATGTACAAAGATTATAAAAGCGCACAAACCAGATGTGGTCAGTGTCGAGGATCTTTTTTTTGCCACCAATGCAAAGACTGCCATCGCTGTCGGTCAAGCACGAGGCGTCATATTACTGGCAGCCTCTCTCTCCAGTCTCCCCGTCGCATCGTACAGTCCTGTGACGATCAAAAATACAATTTGTGGATCTGGTACAGCTACGAAAGCGCAAATAGGGAAAATGGTGCAAATACTTTTTAGCTTAAAAAGCATTCCGACTCCTGATGACACGTGCGATGCCCTCGCCATAGCAGCGACCCACGGCTTCTCGTACAAACTAAAAACCCAAATGCAAAACGCGTACAAATCTGCTAAGCTTCGCTGAGCCCTATGATCGCACTCCTTACCGGCACCATCGTACACAACACATCAAACCCCATTATCATTGACGTTCATGGCGTAGGATATGGCGTCTATATGCCTGTAACGAGTGCGATAAAAGTGCCTGTAGGATCAACTCAAACCGTCTACACCCATACACATGTTCGCGAAGATGCGCTGCTTCTGTTTGGATTCCTGACGATGGAAGAATTGCAATTATTTGATCTTCTTGTCACAGTATCTGGCGTGGGCCCCAAGACCGCACTGACGGTCATGGACAGAGGAGCGAAAGCTGTACAAAAAGCAATCATTAGCCACGATGTCGCATTTTTCACAGCAGTCCCAAGATTAGGGACAAAAAACGCCCAAAAGATCATCATAGAGCTCAAAAATAAATTAGGCAGTACTGCAGAGTTTGACCTGACAAGTGACGACTCCGATACGACCGCAATTATCGACGCATTAAAGTCTATGGGCTTTGAATCCAAAGATATTCGAGACATCATAGGTCGTCTACCCGCTGACGCAACGATTGAAGAAAAAATGAAACATGCCATCCGCATCTTAGGCTCTACCAAATAATATGAAAAAGCCACCACTAACCAAAGCTCAAGCGCCGCTAACCCCTGAGGAACAAAAACTCTTTGTGTCTCTTCGTGCTTCATCATGGGATGAATTTGCAGGACAAGAAAACGTCAAACGCTCACTCTCTATAGCAATTGCAGCGACGAAAAAACGCAAACAAGCACTCGAACACATTTTACTCTACGGACCACCAGGCTTGGGAAAAACGACGCTTGCCCATATCATTGGGAAAGAATTAGACGTCAATGTCCGTGTAACCTCTGGTCCGGCTATAGAGAGATCAGGAGATTTAGCGGCCATTCTTACAAACCTCGAACCACACGATATTCTCTTTATCGATGAAATTCATAGGCTCAATAAAGTCGTAGAGGAAATGCTCTATCCTGCCATGGAAGATTATGCTCTCGATATCGTCATTGGCAAAGGACCGTCGGCGCGCACAGTACGACTCGATCTTCCACACTTTACCATCATCGGCGCGACGACTAGAGTAGGTCTGATCTCCTCACCAATGCGCGATAGGTTTGGACTCGTGACGAGGCTTTCCTATTATGAACCGAAAGAAATGGAAACCATACTGGATCAGGCAGCCAAAAAGCTTGAGGTCACACTCGAAAAAGAAGCCAAAATTGAATTAGCCAAACGCAGTCGTGGTACTCCACGCATTGGACTTAGACTTCTCAAACGCGTACGCGATGTCGCAGAAATAGAAGGCGACGGCATCATTACCATGGCAATTCTTCATAAATCTCTCGCTCTTTTTGAAGTAGACAGCATGGGGCTTGATAGCTCTGACAGACGATTACTGACACTGCTTATAGACAAATATGACGGCGGACCTGTGGGGATAGAAACAATTGCCGCAGCACTCTCAGAAGATATAGGAACGGTTGAAGACGTCCTTGAGCCATACATGATGCAGATAGGATTCCTCAAACGCACACCGAGGGGACGCACGGTGACCGCCGGTGCATTTACGCACCTCAAAAAAACTCCTTCAAAAAGACAACAAGAAAATCTGTTCTAATCTAATTGAGTGTACAGATGGATTTATAGTACTATAAATAATATTTATGCCAATAGTTTTACGAAGTCATTACGGAAAAAAGCCACTTCCAAAAGGAGAAGGCTTTATGAAAGTTACGCCTACTAAACAACGCTTTGTTGAAGAGGATCACACGGATATACGATTGGATCGGATTCGTATTTTTGATGGAGAAGGAAAATTTGTTCGATCCTTTCTTCAAGATCCATTGGGAAGAAGATTTGTAGATAATTTAAAGGGTACAGAAGACGACGTTAAATATATAAGGTCATTATCAAGAGAAAGTAAAACGTGACCGCCATTTGAAGCTATATATATTCCAATCGCTTCCAGCTGGGTGTATACTAAATTAATCGTGAATTACTTATTCGTTTCAGCCGGAGCAAGTTGCTTAGATAAGACTATATGTGGATATGCATGGCTAGTAATTGCAATTTTGGTTATTATTTTGATAATAACTATACTACTGATCCGAATTTTTAATCCAGATTTAATATTCATGCCAGAAGACAAAGCTATAAATAAAAAGAAGACTCAAACAAAAAAGTCCAGATTGCACTAAATTGACGTCCAAATACGTTCCGATATCGTCCCAACACCTGTACAATGCAGTTTTTTACTTTTCCTTCTTTTTTAAGAAAAAAATATTCCTTCGACCCAAAAATAATACGTGATTCACATCACCAAAATTTACGCATCAGTCTTCTCAATTACGACAGGGATACCATGTTCTTTTGCAAATCCAGCTATTTTTCTTTTCAGCCATGGTCTCGCAGGTTTACCTGAATTAGAGGTGAGCATAGCGGTTAATTTTTCTGAAATATTGAGTTAAGTGACGTTTCGTGTTGGTAAAAGTAGTAGTTTAGGTTATCAAAACGC